>Ga0209758_1000307_pt1 | contig 95192 bp, 85 predicted proteins | sample AraplaMF_Col_mMF_FD_184258 | JGI IMG/M metagenome (GOLD analysis project Ga0209758, IMG submission 184258) | Arabidopsis root microbial communities from the University of North Carolina, USA - plate scrape MF_Col_mMF (SPAdes) (version 2) | ecosystem: Host-associated > Plants > Roots > Endosphere... | reverse complement strand
GGCCCTCGATCAGGTCGACCGGGTCGAGCACGTTCCCTTCGGACTTGCTCATCTTCTTGCCTTCGCTGTCGCGCACCATGCCGTGGATGTAGACGGTGCGGAACGGCACGCGGCCGGTGAAGTGGGTCGTCATCATGATCATGCGCGCGACCCAGAAGAAGATGATCTCGTAGCCGGTGACCAGCACGCTGGACGGCAGGAAGAGCTCCATCTCCTTCGTCGGCTCGGGCCAGCCGAGCGTCGAGAACGGCACCAGCGCCGACGAGTACCAGGTGTCGAGCACGTCCTCGTCGCGGCGCAGCTCGCCCACGTAGCCGGCGGCCCGTGCCTTGGCGCGCGCGTCCTCCTCGGAGCGCGCAACGAAGATCTCGCCGCCGGTGCCGTACCAGGCCGGGATCTGGTGGCCCCACCACAGCTGGCGCGAGATGCACCAGTCCTGGATGTTCTTCATCCACTGGTCGTAGGTGTTGACCCAGTTCTCGGGCACGAACTTCACTTCGCCCGTCGCGACCGCGTCGACCGCCTTCTGCGCGATCGACTTGCCGTCGGGGCCGGGCTTGCTGACGGCGACGAACCACTGGTCGGTCAGCATCGGCTCGACGATGGCGCCGGTGCGCCCGCAGCGCGGCACCATCAGCCGGTGCTTCTTGACGTCGACCAGCAGGCCCAGTGCCTCCAGGTCGGCCACCACCTTCTTGCGCGCGACGAAGCGGTCGAGGCCGCGGTACGGCGCGGGCGCGTTGTCGTTGACCTTGGCGTCCAGGTCCAGCACGCCGATCATCGGCAGCTGGTGGCGCAGGCCGACGGCGTAGTCGTTGACGTCATGCGCCGGCGTCACCTTGACGACGCCGGTGCCGAACTCGCGGTCGACGTAGTCGTCGGCGATGACCGGGATCGTGCGATCGGACAGCGGCAGCGCGACCTGCCGGCCGATCAGCGCCTGGTAGCGTTCGTCATCCGGGTGCACCATCACCGCGGTGTCGCCGAGCATGGTCTCGGGGCGCGTGGTGGCCACCACCAGCGAGCCGGAGCCGTCGGCCAGCGGGTACCGGATGTGCCACAGCGAGCCGTCTTCTTCCTCGCTCTCGACCTCGAGGTCGGAGACGGCCGACTTGAGCACCGGATCCCAGCTCACCAGCCGCTTGCCGCGGTAGATCAGGCCTTGCTCGTACAGCTGCACGAAGGTGTCGGTGACGATGGGCGAGAGCTTCTCGTCCATCGTGAAGTACTCGTGCTGCCAGGCCACCGACGCGCCCATGCGGCGCATCTGTCCGGTGATCGTCGAGCCGGATTTCTCCTTCCATTCCCAGACGCGGGCGACGAAGTTCTTGCGGCCGAGGTCGCGGCGGTGCTGGCCTTGCTGCTCCAGCTGGCGCTCGACGACGATCTGCGTGGCGATGCCGGCGTGGTCGGTGCCGGGCACCCACAGCGTGTTGTCGCCCTTCATGCGGTGGTAGCGGGTCAACGAGTCCATGATGGTCTGGTTGAACGCGTGGCCCATGTGCAGCGTGCCGGTGACGTTGGGCGGCGGCAGCTGGATGCTGAACGACGGCTTGCCGGCGTCCAGCGTCGGTTCGTACAGGCCGCGCTGCTCCCACAGCGGCGCCCAGCGGGCCTCGATGGCGGCGGGTTCGAACGATTTGGCGAGCTCGGTCATGGGCGCGGACAAGGACAGGAGGAAAGGGTGGAATTGTAGGCGGGGCCCCGGTCCTGCTATGGTGGAAGCCCGTCCACGATGCCCTGGAGAGCCGCATGCGTTGCCCATCCCTGAAGCTGTGGCTGGCGACTGCCGGCCTGGTGCTGGTCGCCGGCTGCGGCGGCAACGACGACGGCCTGCCGCTCAGCGGCGGCGCGCCGTCCTGCGACGTCGCCACGCAGAAGACCTGGCTGCGCAACTACATGACCGACTGGTACTACTGGAGCGGCCAGTCGCCGAGCCCCGATCCGGGGCCGTATGCGACGGTGCCCGACTATTTCGGCGCGCTGCTGTTCACCGGCGGCGCCGGCGTGCCGGCCGACCGCTGGAGCTACATCGAGAGCAGCGCGTCGTTCAACCAGTTCTTCGGCGAAGGGCGCACGCTGGGCTATGGCGTGTCGGTGAACGGGCTGGAGCTGCAGCTGCCGCTGCGGGTGCGCTACGTCGAGCCGCTGTCGCCGGCGGCGACCGCCGGGCTGGCGCGCGGCGACGTGATCAGCTCGGTCAACGGCCGCACGGCTGCCGAGCTGGTGGCGGCCGACGATTTCAGCGCGTTCACGCCGGCGCAGGCGGGCGACGTGCTGACGCTGGTGATCGATGCCGCGGGCGGCCCGAAGACGGTCACGCTGACGGCCGGCAGTTTCGCGCTGACGCCGGTGTCGGCGACCCGGCTGCTGACGCTGTCGACCGGTGCCAAGGCCGGCTACCTGGTGCTGAAGGACTTCATCACGCAGGCCGAGGCGCCGCTGGACGATGCCTTCGCGCAGTTCCGCGCGGCCGGCGCCACCGAGATGATCCTCGACCTGCGCTACAACGGCGGCGGCCGGGTCTCGACCGCGGCGGTGCTGGCCACCGAGGTCACCGGTTCGGCGCGGCTCGACCAGGTGTTCGCGAACCTGAGCTTCAACAGCCGGCAGTCCGCCTCGAACGGCAGCTACCGCCTGGGTTCGGTGCCCGGCGCGGCCTTCAACCGCATCGTCGTGCTGACCGGTGCACGCACCTGCTCGGCCAGCGAGCTGGTGGTCAACGGGCTGAAACCCTATGCCACCGTCGTGACCATCGGCGATGCCACCTGCGGCAAGCCGGTGGGTTTCCAGCCGCGCCCGTCCTGCGGCAACACCTTCAACGCGGTCAACTTCGCGGCCACCAATGCGCAGGGGGTGGGCGGCTACTACGACGGCATCGCGGCCACCTGCAGCGTGGCGGACACGTTCACGGGCGTGATGGGCGATCCGGCCGAGGCGCTGACGGGGGCCGCGGTGGCGTATCTGCAAAGCGGCAGCTGCCCGGTGGCGGGCCTGGCCGCGCGCGAGCGCTCGGCGCGGCTCGTCCAGCGGGCGGCGCGGCAGGCCGAACCCGGGGAGCGGCGGAGCATGTGGGCGGACTGAGCTCCTGCCCCGCGTGACATGATCCGACACGCGGAGACACGCACCAGAAGCACCCCGGCAACGCGGCCTCACTAAGCTGACGCCCCATGACCAAGCCCTATCACCTCTATGTCGTGGAGGACGACAACCCTCTGCGCACCATGCTGTGCGACTACCTGGAGAAGCAGGGCCTGGTCGTGACCGGCATGGCGACCGCCGAAGACCTGCTGCGCCGCATCCACCGACTGCGCCCCGACCTGGTCGTGCTCGACGTCAGCCTGCCCGGCATGAGCGGGCTGCAGGCCTGCCAGAAGCTGCGCTCCGAAGGTGACCGCGTGCCCATCATCATCCTCACCGCGCGCAGCGAAGAGATCGACCGCGTGCTCGGCCTCGAGATGGGCGCCGACGATTTCCTCGGCAAGCCCTTCTCGGCGCGCGAACTGCTCGCCCGCGTGCACGCCGTGCTGCGCCGCGCCATCGTGCCGCCCGGCCTGTCGCAGATGAACCAGGCCCCGGTCAAGTTCGGCGGCAGCGTGTTCGACGTCAGCGCCCGCTGCCTGTTCCGCAACGGCGCCACGCGCGTGCTCAGCACCGTCGAGTTCTCGGTGCTGGCCGAACTGGTGGCCAACCCCGGCGTCGCGGTCTCGCGCGAGCGCCTGCTCGCGGTGTCGCACTCGCGCAGCGAATCGCTGCTGCTGCGCGCCATCGACGTCACCGTGATGCGCCTGCGCAAGCTGGTCGAATCCGACCCCGGCACCCCGCGCTTCATCCAGACCGTGCGCGGCCACGGCTACATGTTCGTGCCTGAAACGACACGCTGATGCCCTGGCTGCCCCGCTCGCTGGCCGGGCGCGTCACCTGGCTGGTGGGGCTGATCAGCGTCGCCTCGCTGGTGGCGCAACTGCTGCTGCTGCGCACGCTGCTGTTCGAGCCGTTCAGCGAAGGCATGCTGGTGGCCGTCGTCGGCGAGGCGCACCAGGCGCAGCAGAACCTGCTGACCACGCCGCCGGACGAACGCGACCGGGTCGCGATCGAGCTGTCGTACGGGCCCTTCTGGGTCGGCCGCAGCGGCTCGCCCGACGGCGGGCCCGACGTCGTCGGCTCGCTGCGCCGTCCCTCGATCGAGCTGCCCGGCGGCCTGCAGGACATCGTCACCCGCTCGCTCGGCCATGACGCGGTGCTCGACATCAGCGACCGCAACGGCCTGGTGCTGCGCATCGAGGCCGACATCGACGGCGAGCGCTGGAACTTCGTGCACCGCCATGCCTCGCCGCGCAATGCGCCCACCATCACGCTGCTGGCCCTGCTGGCGCTGCTGTTCGGCACCGCGGCGCTGAGCCTGTGGATCGGCTTTCGCGTGATCGCGTTGCCGCTCAAGCGCCTGGCGCACGAGATCGGCACGCGGCGCGGTGCATTGCGCGCGCTCGAACTGCCCGAAGACGCCAGCGAAGAGCTGCAGCAGATCGCGATCGCGTTCAACTCGCTGGCGCGCAGCGTCGACGAGGCCGACCGCACGCGCGGCCAGCTGCTGGCCGGCGTGTCGCACGACCTGCGCACGCCGCTGTCGCGCCTGCGGCTGCGCATCGAGACCCAGTGCGACGAACCGATCGGCGACGCGCTGCTGCAGGACCTGGGGTCGGTGCAGCGCATCGTCGACCAGTTCCTCGCCTATGTGCAGGGCGGCGCCGACATCCAGCTCGGCCGCCTGCAGCCGCTGTGGGACACCGGGCGCGCGGTGGTGGCGATGTATGCCGATCCCGGCGTCACGCTGCGCGGCGACGGCGTGGACGAGCAGTTGCCCGACATCGCGGTGCAGCGCCTGCTGAGCAACCTGATCGACAACGCGCTGGCGTACGGCCAGCGGCCGGTGGTGGTCGACCTGGGCCGCAGCGAGGGCGGCATCGCCATTTCGGTGTTCGACCACGGCGCCGGCCTCAGCCACGCCGAATTCGCGCAGGCCCTGCAGCCTTTCGTGCGGCTGGACCGCCAGCGCAGCTCGCTCGGCCATTGCGGCCTGGGCCTGGCCATCGTGTCGCAGATCGCGCGCCAGTTGGGTGGCGAACTGAGCCTGGCGCGCGCCGCGGACGGCGCCTTCGGCATCATGCTCACCATCAAGATGTGACATCCCGGATACCCCGGGGCAAGCGCAGCGAAGCGGCCGATCAAGCCACGCGCCGGGGAACTGGCTTTGCCAGGCCCCTGGCGTGGCGCCCCTCGGGGGCAGGAGCGCAGCGACTGGGGGGCCGTCATCCTCAGCGGTCGAGTCGGAGGACCGCCGCCGGCGCCGCCGCATCCCCCAGCATGAACAGCGTGTACACCCCCGGCGTCAGCAGCGCGACGTTGGCGCTGTAGAGGGCGCTCGACGAGGTCGCCGAGTCCACCTCCAGCGGCGTCGGGCTGGCGGTCGTGCTGCCCACCACCAGCGTCGACTCCGCCGCGTTGCCATAGGCGATGTTCGTGCTCTTGCTCAGCACGCCGTTGTTCGCCTGGAGCGTCAGTGCCGCATTCAGGCCGTTGACGCCGTTCACCAGGCGCAGCTTCACGTAGCCGCTGGTCAGCGCCGGGCTGTTGTCGTCGCTGATCAGCGAGACCTGCGGCGCGGTGGCCGTGCCCAGCACCAGCAGCGTCAGGTCGGCGCCGGCCGTGGCGCTCAGGCCGCTCGGGCTGACGTCGGTGCCGTTGATCGACACCGCCGTCGTCAAGGCACCCGCGGGCACCTGCATGTAGCTGCCGATCGCCGGCGGCTTGCCGGTCGAGACGGTGCCGGCCGACAGCGCGACGCCATTCACCGTGGCCGCCACCGTGCCGGCGGACGTGGCGCCGGCCACCAGGCGGACGCGCGCGTAGCCGTTGGCCAGCGTCTGCAGCGCGCCCTGCTGGTTGATCATCAGGCCGTTGACCAGCACGCCGCCCGGCGTCGAGGTCAGCACCAGCGTCTGGATCTGCTGGTCGGACAGCGTCACCGACGGGATGTCCAGCCGCACGTCGGTCTCGTCGCCGGCGGCGGTCACGCGGATGCGGTAGGTGCCGGCGGTGATTTCGCCGTAGGTCGAGAAGCGCTCGCCGCCCACCGTCGGCGCGTTCGGCGTCAGGTTGGTCAGCGAGTCGGTCGGCGCCGTCACGTAGACGTCGAGGCTGCCGGCCTCGTACGAGGTGTTGAAGACGCGGAACTTCGCGGTGCCCGAGGTCGGGGCCGCCTCGTTGTCGGTCAGGTAGCGCGAGCGCAGCGAGCCGGCCGTGTTGTACGCGACCAGGGTGTTGCGAACGCCGTCGCTCACCGACTGTGCCGTCGACAGCACCGCGGTGCTCGAACCGGCGCTCTTCAGGTAGAAGGTGTAGCTGCCGGAGCCGATGCTCGCGTAGTCGCCCACGCTGTTGGTGGCGATGGCCGAATTGGCCTTCGCGTCATTCACGTACAGGTCCAGCGACGCATTGCTGGACGATGCATTGACGAGCCGCACATAGCCTGGTCCGTCGCTGCCGCCGCCTCCGCAGGCGGTCAGCAGCAAGGGCAGGGCGGCCACGGCCGCGAGCAGGGGCGCGAATATTCTCAGCTTCACAGGGGTTCCTTTGGATCGAGGGGAACGGCAGCGCCGCACCGCTCGATTGAAACCACGCCGTGTTGCGCGCAGGTTGCGTCTTGGTGGGGTGCCGTGTCGCCCCGTGTCGGAGATGACACAAACAGGCCCACCGGCCTGCGAGCTCCCGGCATCGGGGCATCGAGCCCCGCTGTCTCACCGAAGGCTGCGCGGGTCGATCCCCCTGCGGGGGCCCCGCGCCCTTCGCTCGGCCTTCTACATCAAGAGATGCTCGCCCGCGTTGTCGCCGCCCAGGATCACGTAGTTGACCTTGCGGATGTCGGCCAGCCGCGTGCCGCCGGCATAGCTGATCGAGCTCTGCACGTCCTCGCGCATCTCGCGCAGCGTGTCGGCCAGCTTGCCCTTCACCGGCTCGAGGATGCGCTTGCCCTCGACATGCTTGTACTCGCCCTTGTTGAAGTCGCTGGCCGAGCCGTAGTACTCCTTGAACAGCTTGCCGTCGACCTCGACCGACTTGCCCGGCGACTCTTCATGGCCGGCGAACAGCGAGCCGATCATCACCATCGCGGCACCGAAGCGCACGCTCTTGGCGATGTCGCCGTGGTCGCGGATGCCGCCGTCGGCAATGATGGGCTTGGTCGCGACGCGCGCGCACCACTTCAGCGCGCTGAGCTGCCAGCCGCCGGTGCCGAAGCCGGTCTTCAGCCGCGTGATGCAGACCTTGCCCGGGCCGATGCCGACCTTGGTGGCATCGGCGCCCCAGTTCTCCAGGTCGATCACCGCCTCGGGCGTGCCGACGTTGCCGGCGATCACGAAGGTCTTCGGCAGGCGCAGCTTGATGTGCTCGATCATCTTGCGCACGCTCTCGGCATGGCCGTGCGCGATGTCGATGGTGATGTAGTCGGCACCGACGCCATCGGCGGCGAGCCGGTCGATCACCTTGTAGTCCTCGGCCTTCACGCCCGAGCTGAGCGAGACGAACAGGCCGCGCTCGCGCATGCGCTTCGCATAGGCCACGTTGTCCAGGTCGAAGCGGTGCATCACGTAGAAGTAGCCGTTGGCGGCCAGCCATTGCGTGATCGGCTCGTCGACCACGGTCTTCATGTTGGCCGGCACCACCGGCAGCTTGAAGCTGCGTCCGCCGAGTTCGGCCGAGGCATCGCATTCGGAGCGGCTGTCCACGCGGCACTTGCGCGGCAGCAGCAGGACGTTGTCGTAGTCGAAGATTTCCATGGTCAGGCTCCAAAGGGTGAAGAAGAGCGCTTGACTTGGAACCCGGCCCAAAAAAAAACCGGGCGCCAAAATTTGGGCCCGGTGACGAATTCTACGCGGCGTGGCTTGCCCTTGTGCCGTGCCCGGTTGCTGGTGTCGGATGGTGCGGCTTGCCGATCAGCTGCGGCACGAAGCGGTTCATCAACGCGACGAAAGGCACGCAGGCGAGCAGCGAGACCGCGCTGAGCGCCAGCGCGTAGCCGGTGACGGCCAGCGGGTCGTCGGCGAGCGCGACGCTTTCGGCCAGCTTCGGGTTGAAGAAGTGGAAGAACACGCCGTTCAAGCCCATCAGCGGCAGGCTGTTGCGCCCCAGCCAGCCGGCGATGCGCGTGGCGGGCAGCAGCATGGCCAGGCCGGCCACCGCCAGCGTGCCGGCCAGCGCGCTGAACGCGAAACCCAGTGCGTCGCCGTGCTGGGCCGCGGCCATCATCACCGCCTGCGCGTCGTGCGGCTGGTTCAGCCGGTAGGTGGCGAGCAGCGCGCACAGGCTGGCGACCGAGACGAGCAGCGCGATGCCCCGGTGCCCGGCCAGCTGCTGCAGGAAGGGCCGCAGCGCATGCCCGGCGGTGTAGAAGCCGAGCGCGACGATGGCCTCGCGCACGAACCAGATCCGGCTCACCGCGCCGACCCAGCCTTCCAGCGCATCGCCGTGGTTGCACAGGAACACGCCGCCGACGATGCAGGCCGCGGCGAACAGCAGCTGCAGCGCCGTGTGACGCAGGCGCGGCAGCACCACCAGCGCCATCAGCTCGCAGACGAACATGCAGACCAGGAACCAGGTCACCCAGTTCAGCTCGGGCATGCCGCGCAGGTAGGCGGCGCCGAGCGGCTGCACGTAGTACCACCAGACGACATGGTGCTTGACCGCGCTGAGCGACCACAGCGGCAGCAGCAGCAGCCCGAAGAACAGCACCGGCACCAGCCGCTGCACCGCCAGCGTGCGCACGCGCGGCAGCAGCCGCGGCACCGGGTGGAAGAACAACCCGGCCAGCACGAAGAACAGCGGCATGTGGAAGGCGTAGATCAGCCGCAGCTGGTCGAGGGCGGCCGCGCTGTCGCCGGCGCGGCTTTGCACCACGTGGCCGTAGAACATCAGCACGATGCCCACGGCCTTGGCACTGTCGACCCACGGCAGGCGCGGGGCGGATCGGGGCATGGCTGGGTACTGCTCCATGGCGTCCCTCGGGTGTCTCGGCAAGGATGGGATCGTAGGAGGCGGCCCGGCCGGCGTCCATCCCTACAATCGCCGCATGCATGACGACGGCTCCCGCGAGCATCCTTCTTCCGGCGCCGACGGCCGCCTTCTCGACAACCTGAACCCCGAACAGCTGGCCGCGGTGACGCTTCCGGCCCAGCCGGCGCTGATCCTGGCCGGTGCCGGGTCCGGCAAGACGCGGGTATTGACCACGCGCATCGCATGGCTGATCCAGACCGGCCAGCTGTCGCCCGGCGGCGTGATGGCGGTGACCTTCACCAACAAGGCCGCCAAGGAGATGCTGACGCGGCTGGGCGCGATGCTGCCGGTGCCGGTGCGCGGCATGTGGATCGGCACCTTCCACGGGCTGTGCAACCGCTTCCTGCGCGCGCACTGGAAGCTGGCCGGGCTGCCGCAGGGCTTCCAGATCCTCGATTCGGCCGACCAGCTGTCGGCCGTCAAGCGCGTCATCAAGGCGATGAACCTGGATGAAGAGCGCTTCGTGCCGAAGCAGGTGACCTGGTTCATCGCCGGCAGCAAGGAGGACGGGCTGCGCCCGAAGGATGTCGAGCAGCGCGACGAGCAGTCGCGCACGCTGGTGAAGGTGTACGAAGCCTATGAAGCGCAGTGCCAGCGCGAGGGCGTGGTCGATTTCGCCGAGCTGATGCTGCGCACCTACGAACTGATGCGCGACAACACCGCGCTGCGCGAGCACTACCAGCGGCGCTTCCGCCACATCCTGGTCGACGAATTCCAGGACACCAACCGGCTGCAGTACGCCTGGCTGAAGGTGTTCGCCGGGCCCGACACCGCGGTGCTGGCGGTCGGCGACGACGACCAGAGCATCTACGCGTTCCGCGGTGCGCAGGTCGGCAACATGGCCGACTTCGAGCGCGAGTTCCGGGTGCAGAACGTGATCAAGCTGGAGCGCAACTACCGCTCGTTCGGCAACATCCTCGATGCGGCGAACGAGCTGATCTCGCGCAACTCGCGGCGCCTGGGCAAGAACCTGCGCACCGAGGCCGGCCCGGGCGAGCCGGTGCGGGTCTACGAGGCCACCAGCGACTTCGGCGAGGCACAGTGGTTCGTCGAGGAGGCGCAGCAGCTGCACCGCGACGGCATCGCGCGCCGCGACATCGCGGTGCTGTACCGCAGCAATGCGCAGAGCCGGGTGATCGAGAGCGCGCTGTTCAACGCCGGCATCCCGTACAAGGTGTATGGCGGCCTGCGCTTCTTCGAGCGTGCCGAAGTGAAGCACGCGCTGAGCTACCTGCGGCTGGTCGAGAACGCGAACGACGACACCAGCTTCCTGCGCGTCGTCAATTTCCCGACGCGCGGCATCGGCGCGCGCTCGATCGAGCAGCTGCAGGATGCGGCGCGCCACAGCGGGCGCAGCCTGTACCAGAGCGTCGGCGCGCTCAGCGGCAAGGCGGGTGGCAACCTGCAGGCCTTCGTCGCGCTGGTCGATGCGATGCGCGAGGCGACGCGCGGCCAGACGCTGCGCGAGATCATCGAGCACATGCTGCATGCGTCCGGCCTGGTCGACTTCTACAAGGCCGACAAGGAAGGCAAGGACCGGCTGGAGAACCTGGAGGAACTGGTCAACGCCGCCGAGGCCTTCGTCACGCAGGAGGGCTTCGGCAAGAACGCGGTGGCGCTGCCGGTGGACGAGCACGGCGGCGCCGAAACGATCGCCGCGCTGGAGCAGACGCCCGATGCCGAGACCGGCGAGATCATGTCGCCGCTGGCCGCCTTCCTGACGCATGCGTCGCTGGAGGCCGGCGACAACCAGGCGCAGGCCGGGCAGGATGCGCTGCAGCTGATGACGGTGCACTCGGCCAAGGGGCTGGAGTTCGACGCGGTCTTCATCACCGGGCTGGAGGAAGGGCTGTTCCCGCACGAGAACAGCGTGTCCGGCCTGGACGGGCTGGAAGAGGAGCGGCGCCTGATGTACGTGGCGATCACGCGGGCGCGCAAGCGGCTGTACCTGAGCTTCAGCCAGACCCGCATGCTGCACGGGCAGACCCGCTACAACGTGAAGAGCCGCTTCTTCGACGAGCTGCCGGAGGCGGCGCTGAAATGGATCACGCCGCGCAACCAGGGCTTCGGCTCGGGCTTTGCGCGCGAGTACCAGGCGGCCTGGGCGCGCGGCTCGGGGCTGAACTCGATCGTCGGCGCCGGGCGGGTCGAGCCGCGTGCGTCGTCGGTGGTGCAGCCGGGCGGGCCGAAGACGACGTCCAGCCATGGGCTGCGCACCGGGCAGAGCGTGTTCCACAACAAGTTCGGCGAAGGCGTCATCGTGACGCTCGAAGGGGCGGGGGACGACGCGCGAGCGCAGATCAACTTCGGGCGGCATGGGATGAAGTGGCTGGCGCTGTCGGTGGCCAAGCTGACGCCAGTGAATTGACCAACGGCCCTGGATGCCAATCCAGGGGTCGTCCTTCACGCGCCTGTCATCTGCCTGCGCGATCATCCGCCTTGCTCGGGGAGCTGTTGGAGGGAGACCCATGCGTCGTCGTTGGAAAGCGTGGCTGTGCGCAGCCACGCTGCTTGGGTCCGTCGCGGCCCATGCCGAGCCCGTGGCGGACCTGAAATTCCGCGATTTCTTCAAGCTGCCCATCGGCCCGCGCGGCCTGGCGCCGAGCGAGCGCCTGCTGTCGCTGGACGGGCAGCCCGTTCGCATCACCGGCTACATCGCGCACCAGGATGGCGCCTTCGCGGCGCCCGGCATCGCGCTGCTGACGCCGCTGCCGGTGTCGCTGGGCGACGAGGACGAAAGCTTCGCCGACGACCTGCCGGCCGCCACGCTCTACGTCCACCTGGCCGACCCGCTGGCCGCGCGGGCCGTGCCGTATCGCCCCGGCCTCGTCGCCGTCAGCGGCACGCTGCAGGTTGGCGCGAAGCCCGAGGCCGATGGCCGCGTCTCGTTCGTTCGCCTGCTGCTCGACGCCGACGCGTCGCAGCGCCTGGTCGCGCCCCCCGAATCCGCATCTGCAGTCCTGGAGACCTCGAAATGACCCGCCCCGTTCAACTGCTGCTGGCCGGCGCCCTGCTGGCCGCCGCCTCGGCCCATGCCGCCCCGGGCGTGACCCGCCTGGTGCCGCCCAGCGAGCTGTTCGCGTCGAACAACCCGAACCCGCCGGTGATCGCGCGCTTCCTGCCCGGCCAGCGTTTCGACCTGCAGGCCACCGTGCGGCTGGATGCCGGCACCACGCTGTCGTCCTTCGAGTTCGTGGTCGACGGCGTCGCGCTGAAACCGTCCACGGGCGTCACCAGCGTCGTGACGACGGGGCTGAGCCTGCCGGCCGGCACCAACGCCGCGGTGGTGTCGCAGCGCGCCTACTCGAACGCCCGGCCCGGCATCCACAAGCTGACGGTCAACGCGACGCAAAGCGACGGCCAGCGCGTCAGCGCGACCGGCAACTTCGAGGTCGTTGCCCTCACCGGTGCCGGCCGCAAGGCGAAGAACATCATCATCCTGCTCGGCGACGGCATGGGCGCGGCGCACCGCACCGCGGCGCGCATCATGGCCAAGGGCTATGCGCAGGGCAAGGCGCAGTCGCCGCTGGCGATGGACACCTTCCCGAACACCGGCATGGTGATGACCTCGTCGCTCGATGCCATCGTCACCGATTCGTCGCCCGGCATGTCGAACTACGTGACCGGCAACAAGGCGGCCAACAACCAGGAAGGCGTGTTCCCCGACGACACCGCCGACGCGTTCGACAACCCGCGCGTCGAATACCTGTCGGAGTACCTGCACCGCACGCAGGGCAAGGCGCTGGGCGTGGTGACCACGGCCGACGTGTTCGATGCGACGCCGGCGGCGAACGCGGTGCACACCTCGAACCGCGGCAACGGCACCGGCATCGTCGACCAGTTCCTGGACGACCGCAACCTGAGCGGCCTGACGGTGCTGATGGGCGGCGGGCGCAAGTGGTTCCTGCCGAACGGCGATGCGCTGAAGGCCGACGGCTCGCGCAACGGCCAGGCGGTGAACGGCTCGCAGCGCGACGCGAAGACCGACTACGTGCTGCCGTCCGACGTCGTCACCGGCTGGGGTGCCGCCAAGGGTGCGAAGGATCCGGCGCGCGACCTGATCGCCGACTTTCAAGGGGCCGGCTTCGCCTACGCGCCGGACCGTGCCGGCCTGGCGGCCGCCGGCAGCGCCGACAAGCTGTTGGGCCTGTTCGCGTACTCGAACATGAACGTCGCGTTCGACAAGATCAACAAGCGCCGCGGCGTCTCGACCATCGTCGACGACTACGGCTTCCCCGACCAGCCGATGCTCGACGAGATGGCCGATGCGGCGCTGAAGGTGCTGGCGAAGCAGAAGAACGGCTTCGTCGCGCTGATCGAGGGGGCGTCGATCGACAAGCAGGCGCATTTGATGGACACCGACCGCTGGCTGCTGGAGGTGATCGAGTTCGACCGCGCGGTGCAGGTGGCGAAGGACTTCGCGGCGAAGCACCCGGACACGCTGGTCATCGTGACGGCCGACCATGAATGTTCGGGCGCGGCGATCATCGGCGCGTCGACCAAGCCGATCGCCGCGATCCGCGCGGCCGCCGCGCCGGCGGAGGCAGCCAGCGCCCCGACGGCCGCGACGCTGCGCGACCCGGTGGTCGGCGTGTACCAGGCGGCGAAGTTCCCGAAGTACACGATCGCCGCCGACGGCTACCCGCAGAGCACCGACGTCGACTACAAGATGCTGATCGGCTATGGCGCCAATGCGGACCGGTACGAGAGCTGGCTGGCCAATGCGACGCCGACGCAGGATTCCCAGCAGCCTTTCGTCGGCCAGGCGCCGCAGAGCGGCTACCCGGCCAATCCGAACGTGCGCAACCAGGGCCAGGGCTTCCTGGTCACGGGGCAGGTGCCGGGCGACCAGGCGGTGCACACCGCGACCGACATCCCGCTGTCGGCACTGGGCCGCGGGGCCTCGCTGTTCAGCGGCGTGATGGACAACACCGATGTGTTCTTCAAGATCGGCCAGGCGGCGATCAAGGGCACGAAATAATTTCTGCACTGGCGCGGGCAAAGTCGCGGGCGGGCAGGCTGGGGCGCGCCGGATGGAGCGGTCGCCGCGCCTGGGGGCGCGTCGACTGCCCTGCGCTGCCTGCTTTGAAGGCCCGTCGCCGAAACTCCCGCCGCTCGCTGCGCTCGCTGTGGTCAAACAGTCGGCGACAGTCAGTCCACGAAGCGCGCTGGCGCGCGCGGGCCCTCAAAGCAGCCAGCTCCGGCGCCCCATCCTGATTGGCGCGCCCCAGCCTGCCCGCCCGCGCCTTTGCCGAACCAGCGGTTCTGTGCATGCACCCCGGATTGGCATCCGGGCTACCCCGTATTCGTAGCCCGGATGCCAATCCGGGACCGCACCACAAGGCGTCAGAGCAAGCGCAGCGCGCGACCGATCAAGCAACGCGCCGGGGAACTGGCTCCGCCGGGCCCCTGGCGTGGCGCCCCTCGGGGGCCGTTTCACACTTCGACGTCGTCCACTTCGCGGTACATGTCGCGCAGCCACATCTTCAGGCGCTGACGGTCCATCAGGCCCAGGGTGGTGTCGCCATCGCCTTCGCGCGCATTCCAGAAGCTGATGCTCGCCGCATCGATCTTCTGGATCACCGTGTCGTGCAGCTTGCGCATCGTGACCACCTTGGCGCCGAAGGACAGCGCGCGCGCCTGCTCGCCCGATTGCTCCAGCACCGAGAAGTCGCTGCCGCGGATGTGGTTGCGCACCAGCACGTACTTGAAGCTCGGGCCGAAGCGGTCGAGCAGCTTCTTCAGCAGGTCCACCGAGTCCTTGCCGGCGTCCATCACGTGCCAGTAATAGACCTGCGAGTTCGTCTCGTCCAGCAGGTTCAGCACGCCCGATTCGTCCATCCAGCGCACCAGCGGGTCGTGCGTCTGCGCCGCCAGGTCGACCAGCACGCGGCGGTCGGGCTGGTCGACGGCCGCCTCGACGATCACGTCCAGCGCCTCGTAGCGGTCCACCAGCACCGGTGAGGCATAGCCGGCATAGAAGCGCATCAGCGCACCGTGCGAACGGTCGGTGTCGAACCCCAGGAACGGCATCTGGCGGTCGATCAGGTACTGCGCCAGCACGCGGGCCATCAGCGATTTGCCGACACCGCCTTTTTCACCGCCGATGAAGTGGATCTTGCTCATGCAGGGGCTGCTCCGTGTTGGGTGGGTCGGGCGACAGTATGAACGCAAGCGCGCCACACCCCGACCGGGCCCCCCGGCAAGGTGTTTCGAGCCGTCATCGAACAGTCATCTCGGTGTCACCGCGGCTTCATGGGCCCTGCTTAACCTGCCGCACGCCAAAGACACATCCGGTCACGCTCCGCCATGCGCGGTGACGTGACCTTCTTTCCACTCTCAAGGAAGCCAGATGAGCCACCAAACCGTCGACGCGCGCCGCCGTCTCCTCAAGCTGTTGTCCGGAGCCCCGCTGCTGCCGATGACGAGTTCCGCCGCCTTCGCCGGCCTGCTGAGCGCCTGTGGCGGCAGCGATGACGACCCGGCACCGGCGCCGGCCGCCACCGTGACCTCGGTCGAGTTCACCGCGATGGAAGCCCCGAAGCTGGCCGAAGCCGCTGCGATGGCGACGACGAGCGTCGGCTCCAAGCTGGTCGCCAAGTACAGCGATGGCAGCACCCAGACCTTCGCGCTCAAGTACGAGCCCTTCTTCATGACCGGCGACATGGTGCCGGACGGCAAGGGCGGCACCATCCTCGCCGGTGGCTACGTGAACGCGGCCGGGCAGCCGATCATCGACACCTCGGTGGCCGGCAAGGAACGCCAGTTCTTCTCCGACGCGCCGGACGGCAGCTCGCTGCTGACGGTGGCCAACCCCACCGTCGCCGGCATCAAGGGCAAGGCCGTGTTCGCCGTCGTGCAGTTCGAGTACATGACGCGCAACCAGGCGCTGGCCGACACCTACGGCACGCTGCCGTCGCCGATCGCCGTGCTGACGCTGGACCAGGACCAGGCCACCGGCAAGCTGAGCCTGGTGAAATACCACAACGTCGACACCTCGTCGGCGCACGGCCTGTGGATCACCTGCGGCGCGAGCATCTCGCCGTGGGGCACCCACCTGTCGAGCGAAGAGTACGAGCCGGACGCGGCCTTCATCGACACCAACACGCAGTTCAAGACCTACAGCAAGAACACCTTCGGCGACGAGACGACGGCCAAGCCCTACCACTACGGCCACCTGCCGGAAGTGACCGTGAACCCGGACGGCACCGGCACCATCAAGAAGCATTACTGCCTGGGCCGCATCTCGCACGAGCTGATCCAGGTGATGCCCGACCAGCGCACCGCGCTGATGGGCGACGACTACACCAACGGCGGCTTCTTCATGTTCGTCGCCGACAAGGCGAAGGACCTGTCGGCCGGCACGCTGTACGTCGCCAAGGTCGGCGCCGGCTTCTCGATCGACCCGGCCGCCGCCGGCGCGCCGCTGACCTGGATCAAGCTCGGCCACGCCACCAGCGCCGAGATCGAGGCCTTGGCGAACACGCTGAAGGCGAGCGACATCATCGCCGTCAGCAAGACCGACCCGGCCGACACGAGCTACACCAAGATCTTCTGCGACGGCAAGGCCAACTGGGTCAAGCTGGTGCCGGGGATGGAGAAGGCCGCGGCTTTCCTGGAGACGCACCGCTATGCCAACCTGAAGGGCGCGAGCATGGCCTTCACGAAGATGGAAGGCACGACCGTCAACGCCAAGGACAAGATCGCCTACTCGGCACTGCAGAACATGCAGGCGTCGATGGTGAAGAACGATGCGTCGTGGCGCGCCGAGATGAACGTGAGCCTGGACAAGAAGCTGGTGGCCGGCGGCATCATGGCCCACACGCTGACCGGCGCCCAGAAGGACACCGACGGCGCCGCGATCGACAGCGAATGGGTGCCGGTGCAGACCAAGGCGCTGCTGGTCGGCGAGGACATCGCCGCCGACGGCCTGGGCAACCTGTCCAACCCCGACAAGATCGGCAATCCGGACAACATCAAGTTCTCCGAGAAGATGCGCACGCTGTTCATCGGCGAGGACAGCGCCACGCACGTCAACAACTTCCTGTGGGCCTACAACGTCGACACGAAGAAGCTGTCGCGCCTGCTGTCGGTGCCCTCGGGTGGCGAATCGACCGGGCTGCATGCGGTCGACGACATCAACGGCTGGACGTACATCATGAGCAACTTCCAGCATGCCGGTGAATGGCTGGGCATCCATGAAGGCGTGAAGGCCGCGCTGGACCCGCTGGTGCGGGCGAACTACAAGGACCGCTTCGGTGCGGCGGTCGGCTACCTGACGGGCCTGCCGGAACTCGGCTGATCCCTCGGCATCCGGGCTACGAGCGTTTCGTAGCCCGGATGCCGATCCGGGAACGCCGGTACTCGGAAGCAAACCAGGGAATCGACGGCAGCACCAGCTCGTCGGGAATGCGCCCGCGCAGCGAGGCATGCAGCGCCGGCAGCTTCGACCAGTGCAGCCCCGGACGGTAGTGGTGCGCCGCGTGGTAGCCCACGTTGAACGAGATCCAGTTGAACCAGCGGTTCTCGTAGGTGCGCGATGCGGTCAGCGGATCGGTGGAATGCAGGCCGGCGTGCTGGTGGTGGCTCCAGTAGTACACCGCGAAGATGTTGTAGACCATCGGCACGACGAACACCGCCAGTGCGACGCTGGGCCGGGCCAGCGCCAGCACCATCACGATCGCCAGCACGGCCGCCATTTCGGCGCGGTACTCGAACCATTCGCGCCCGCCGGCCTGTCGCGCCATGCGCCAGGTGCGCGGATAGACCGACAGCAGGTGATTCAGCGCATAGCGTTGCCGGCGCAGCGGGCCGGTCTCGACCTGCACGTTGGTGTCCAAGGCCGGATCCAGGTAGTGACGGTGGTGGGCCAGGTGGTCGAAGCGAAAGCACTGGCGCGTGAACCCGAGCGCCAATGAGCCGATCACGCAGAAGGCAAACTCGATGCGCCGGTCGCGAAACAGCGGGTTGTGCGTCGAGAAGTGCAGGACGTTCATCAGCGCCACGTGCAGCAACGCATGCGGCATGGCGACGAGCAAGAGGGCGATCCCGACCGTGGGCGCCAGTGCGAACACCAGGAACTGGTACAGCACGAAGCCCAGCAGGAAGGCGACGGGTCGCCGGTCTTCGCGATGGCGCAGCAGCGTGTCGGATACAGGTAGAGGCAGGGCGGTTTTCATCGACGCCTCCCGGGTGCATCGAAGTGGTCCTTGATGCCCGTGACTGTGCGCCGCACCTACCGCTGCGTCGTCCTCAATTCAGGGGAAGGCCTGCTGGCCGTGTCCGGATGGGCATCCGGGACGAACCTCGACGTCATGGGTCGATCCCGTGCCTCCAGCTTCCACCGCATGTAGGCCGGATCCAGTTCCGGCAGATGGATCACCGGGACATGTTCGTCGCCTTCCAGGTACCCGTTCATCAGGCCGGCAACCGTCAAGCCGTGGTCCAGTGTCGCGTCCTCGGTCCAGTAGACGGCCGGCTTCTGGTCCGCGCCCACCAGGATCGGGTAGGGGTGGGGTGTCCACGGCAGCTTCTGGACGGCAGCTTTCGACAGCGCAAACAGGCCGCCGGCCACCTTCCCCTTCTTGCGCACGGTGCGGTCCTCCACCGGGTAGGTCCGCAGGCGCAGGCCCTTGGGGTCTTTCCCCGTCCCGCCACAGGCCGCACAAGCCTGCCCGAACGCCGTGAACCCGGGCCCGGGGCAGCGCGGACAGGGGTCGAAATGCGTCACCGTCCCGCCCTCCGGGACGACCGAATTGAAGGGATGGAAGCGTGGCGCGATCATCCCCATGCCCGGGCGCCGCGCCGCCGCGACGAGCGCGGCGAGATGAGCGCGGTCGACGATGATGTCATCGTCCATGCAGACGTAGCAATCGGTGTCCGGCATGGCCTCGTTGACGATGTCGAAGAGGTGGCGCATCGCCAGCGCCTTGCCGACGTTGACCGGCTCCTGCGTGGCCTCGTCGCGCACGCAATGCCATTCGAGGCCCGCCTGCCTGAGGATCGGTCCTGCGCCGCCGTTGTCCCACGCAAAGATCCTGTAGTCCCGAGCAGCATCGATGGAGCGCAGCCACTTCAGCACGAGTTCGAGGTAGCGCGGCTTGTACGCGCAAATCAGAATGGGGATCATCTTGTTCGAGCCTCAATGCGCCTGGTCCCAGTTCCGCCCGATGCCGACCTCGGCCACCAGCGGCACCTTGAGCTGCGCCACCCCCGCCATCAGCTTCGGCACTTCCGCCTTGGCCCAGTCCAGCTCGGCCTCGGGCACCTCGAGCACCAGCTCGTCGTGCACCTGCATCACCATCTTCGTCGCCCGCTGCTGCCCGAGCAGCGCCTTCTGCACCGCGATCATCGCCAGCTTGATCAGGTCGGCTGCCGTGCCCTGCATCGGCGCGTTGATGGCCTGCCGCTCGGCGCCGCTGCGCCGCGGGCCGTTGCCGCCGTTGATCTCGGGCAGGTAGATGCGCCGGCCGAACAGCGTCTCGACGTAGCCCTTGTCCTTGGCCGACGCGCGCGTCTCGTCCATGTAGCGCTTCACGCTCGGATAGCGCGCGAAGTAGCGCTCGATGTAGCTGGTGGCCGCGCTGCGCTCGATGCCCAGGCTGGACGCCAGCCCGAACGCGCCCATGCCGTAGATCAGGCCGAAGTTGATCGTCTTCGCGTAGCGCCGCTGCTCGCTGCTGACCGCCGCCGGCTCGATGCCGAACACCTCGGCCGCGGTCGCGCGGTGCACGTCCATGCCGTCGGCGAAGGCCTTCAGCAGGCTCTCGTCGCCGCTGATGTCGGCCATGATGCGCAGCTCGATCTGCGAGTAGTCGGCGCTCAGGATCACGTGCCCGGGCGGCGCGACGAAGGCCTCGCGCACGCGCCGGCCTTCGGGCGTGCGGATCGGGATGTTCTGCAGGTTCGGGTCGGTGCTCGCGAGCCGCCCCGTCACGGCCACCGCCTGCGCATAGTTGGTGTGCACCCGGTGCGTGCCGGGGTTCACCATCAGCGGCAGCTTGTCGGTGTAGGTGCCCTTCAGCTTCGCCAGGCTGCGGTGCTCCAGCAGCTTGGCCGGCAGCGGGTAGTCCTCGGCCAGCTTGTCCAGCACCTCTTCGTCGGTGCTGGGCGCGCCGCTCGCGGTCTTCTTGACCACCGGCAGGCCCAGCTTGTTGAACAGGATCTCGCCGATCTGCTTCGGCGAGCCCATGTTGAACGGCTGGCCGGCCAGCTCGTGCGCCTCTTTCTCGAGCGCCAGCATGCGCTCGCCCAACTGCTGGCTCTGCGCCGACAGCACCGGGCCGTCGATCAGCACGCCGTTGCGCTCGATCTGCTGCAGCACGATGGCGGTCGGCATCTCGATGTCGCGGTACACGCGCAGCAGCCCGGCGTCGGCCTGCACCTGCGGCCACAGCGCCTGGTGCACCTGCAGCGTCATCTCGCTGTCCTCGCCCGAGTAGCGCGACGCCCGCTCGACGTCGACCTGCGCGAACGGGATCTGGTGCGCGCCCTTGCCGCACAGGTCTTCGTAGCTGAGCCCGCGCCGGCCCAGGTGGCGCTCGGCCAGGCTCTCCAGGCTGTGCGGCTTGTGCGCCTCGAGCACGTAGCTCTGCAGCAGCGTGTCGTGCACGTAGCCGCGCACCATCACGCCGGCGTTCTGCAGCACGTGGATGTCGTACTTGATGTTCTGGCCCAGCTTGGGGGCCGCGGCGTCCTCCAGCCACGGCCGCAGCCGGGCCAGCACCTCGGCCACCGGCAACTGCTCGGGCGCGCCGGCATAGCTGTGGCGCAGCGGCACGTAGGCCGCCTCGCCGGGCTGCACCGCGAACGAGATGCCGACCAGCTCGGCGCGCATCGGGTCCAGCGAGTCGGTCTCGGTGTCCAGCGCGACCAGCGGGGCGGTCCTCAGGCGCGCGATCCAGGCGTCCAGCGCTTCGAAGCTGGTGATGGTGTCGTAGCGGCCTTCCGAGGCGGGCTCCTGCGGTGCCGCGGGTTCGGCCTCGGGCGCGCTGTCGCCGAACATGTCCGCCGTCGAGCCGTCGGCCGGCTTGGCGACCTTGGCCGGCTTGGTGGGCGCGGCCGGGGCGGGCGCCACGGCCGATTCCAGCTCGCGCTTCCAGCTCTTGAAGCCGTAGCGGCCGTAGAAGTCGAGCAGTGCCGCGGTGTCGACCGGCTGCAGCGCCAGCCGGTCCAGCGACGGCCAGCCGGCCAGGTGTTCGGCCAGGTCGCAGTCGTCGCGCACCGTCACCAGCTTGCGGCCGGTGGGCAGCCAGTCGAGCGCCTTGCGCAGGTTCTCGCCGGCCACGCCCTTGATGCCGGCGGCGGCGTCCATCACGCCCTGCAGCGAGCCGTATTCGGCGATCCACTTCGCGGCGGTCTTCGGGCCGACCTTCTCGACGCCCGGCACGTTGTCGACCGTGTCGCCCATCAGCGTCAGGTAGTCGACGATGCGCTCGGGCGGCACGCCGAACTTGGCCATCACGCCGGCCACGTCGAGCTTCTCGCTGCTCATGGTGTTGATCAGCGTGACGTGCTCGTTGACGAGTTGCGCCAAGTCCTTGTCGCCGGTGGAGATCACGACGCGCTGGCCGCGTCCGGCCGCCACGCGGGCCAGCGTGCCGATCACGTCGTCGGCCTCGACGCCGGGCACCATCAGCACCGGCCAGCCGAGCAGCTTGACCACCTCGTGGATCGGCTCGATCTGCTGCACCAGCGGCTCGGGCATCGGCGCGCGCTGGGCCTTGTACTCGGGGTACCAGTCGTCGCGGAAGGTCTTGCCCTTGGCATCGAAGACGCAGGCCGCGTGCTCGGCCTTCACGTCGATCAGCGCGCGCTTGAGCATCGCGACCATGCCGTGCAGCGCGCCGGTCGGGAAGCCTTCGGCGCTGCGCAGGTCGGGCAGCGCGTGGTAGGCGCGGTAGAGGTAGCTGGAGCCGTCGACCAGCAGCAGGGTGCCGGGCTCGGCGGGGGAGGTGTCGTCCATCCGGCGATTGTGGCGGAAGGCGGCGGCTGCCGCGCCGCGGCGCCGCCTGCACATTGTCTGCACGATGCGCGCGTATACCGGCGGCTTCCCTTGGGAGAACGACACATGAAGACGCCTCTTGCATTCACCGCGCTGGTGATCTCGTTGAACGCCTGCACGCCGTGGTTGCCGCGTGCGCAAGCCGAGGCCGCGGGCCCGCCGTCGGTGATGCTGGCGCAGCCGTACCGGGCCGGCAGCTTCGACCCCCGGCTGCACTGGGTCAGCGAGAAGTACGACGGTGTGCGCGCCTACTGGGACGGCGAGCGGCTGTGGACGCGGCACGGCCGCGAGATCCAGGCGCCGGCCTGGTTCACCGCCGGCTGGCCTCGGCACGCCATGGATGGCGAGCTGTGGGCCGGCCGGGGCCGCTTCAGCGCCGCCGCATCGGCCGTCGCCGGCGATGCGCGCGACGAGGCCGCGTGGCGGCCGCTGCGCTACATGGTGTTCGACCTGCCCGACGCGCCCGGCACGTTCGAGCAGCGCCTGCGCCTGCTGCAGGTGGTGGTGCATGCCCTGAACCGCCCATGGGTCGAAGGCGTCGCGCAGGAACGCGTGGCCGACGAGGCCGGGCTGCAGGTGCTGCTGCAGCGCACGCTGGCCGCGGGCGGCGAGGGGCTGGTGTTGCGCCGAGGCGATGCGGCCTACCGGCGCGAGCGCAGCGATGCGCTGCTGAAGCTGAAGGCGCACGACGATGCCGAGGCGCGCGTGGTGGGCCATGTGCCGGGTGACGGCAAGTACCGCGGCCAGATCGGCGCACTGTGGGTCGAGCGGCCCGACGGCCGGCGCTTCCGGCTGGGCAGCGGGCTGAAGGACGAGGACCGCCGCCACCCGCCGCCGATCGGGGCGATCGTGACCTATCGCTTCAACGGGTTTCACGAGAGCGGTTTGCCGCGGTTTGCGAGCTTCCTGCGGCTGCGGCCCGACTGATCCGGCACGGCCGCGCCCGTGACGTACGCCGACGGGCGCAACAACGGCGGGTGGCTGGTTCCCACGGAAGCCCGGCACCTGCAGGCGCCGGCGGCAGGGGGATGCCGGGGCGGCGGCGACAGCCGCCGGCCCCTGCCTACAATGCGCCCCATGAAGCTGTTGCCCGCGCTGGCCTGCCTGGCCTTGTTGTCGTCCGCCTCCCTGGCCCTGCACGCCGAACCGCTGCCGGTGCCGGCGCCCATCCCCGCCCCGGTCGAGAACTTCGACACCGGCGAACCGCACGTCGACCAGATCGTCCATGAAGACGAAGGCTCGCGCATCGAAGAGCTGCGCGTGCGCGGCGAGACCAAGCGCATCCTCGTCAAGACCAAGGGCCCGCTGAAGGGCAGCTACGAGATCCTGCCGGACAACGCCGCCAAGGGCGTGCCGCAGGCGCCCAACGGCTCGCGCGGCGTCGCCGGCCAGCGCGTCTGGCAAGTCATGACGTTCTGAGCGGGCCGATGGCTGTCTTCACCGAGATCCCGTTCGACGACGCCGCCGCGCTGGTCGCTCGCCTGCAGATCGGCGAACTCACCGCGCTGAAGGGCATCGCCTCCGGCATCGAGAACACCAACTACTTCGCCGACACCACGCAGGGGCGCTACGTGCTGACGGTGTTCGAGCGCCTCGGCTTCGAGCAGCTGCCGTTCTACCTGCACCTGATGAAGCACCTGGCGCGCCATGGCATCACGGTGCCCGAGCCGCAGGCCGACGCATCCGGCGAGATCCTGCACCAGCTGGCCGGCAAGCCGGTGGCCGTGGTCGATCGCCTGCGCGGCAGCCACCAGCTGGCGCCCGACGAGCTGCACTGCCGCAGCGTCGGTGCGGCGCTCGCGCAGATGCACCTGGCCGGTGCCGACTACCCGCGCGAGCAGCCCAACCTGCGCGGCCTCGCGTGGTGGACCGAGACGGTGCCGGTGGTGCTGCCCTTCCTGACCGATGAGCAGCGCGCGCTGATCGAGGCCGAGCTGGCCTTCCAGCAGCAGGTGGCCGCCTCGCCGGCGTATGCCGCCTTGCCGCGCGGCCCGATCCACGCTGACCTGTTCCGCGACAACGTGATGTTCGAGGGCCACGCGCTGACCGGCTTCTTCGACTTCTATTTCGCCGGCGTCGACGCGCTGCTGTTCGACATCGCGGTGTGCCTGAACGACTGGTGCATCGACCTGGACACCGGCCGGCTGGCCGAGGACCGGGCGCTGGCCTTCGTCGAGGCCTACAACGCGGTGCGGCCGCTCAGCTCCAGCGAACGCCGCCTGATGCCGGCGCTGCTGCGCGCCGCCGCGCTGCGTTTCTGGATCTCCCGCCTGTGGGACCTGCACCTGCCGCGCGATGCCGCGGTGCTGACGGCCCACGACCCCACCCACTTCGAGCGCGTGCTGCGCCAGCGTGTTGAGAACGCCTGGCACCCCGCGATGGTCTGATGAAGTTTCGACACGTTCCCGCCCGCCGCGGCGCCCTGTGGGTGCGCCAGGGTTTCGGCGCCTTCGCGGTGCGGCCGCTGGCCTTCACCGGCCTGCTCGCCTGCTTCCTGTTCTTCTCGTTCGTGCTGGCGCTGGTCCCGTGGCTCGGCGGCCTGGTCTCGCTCGGCCTGTTCCCGCTGGTGTCGCTGGGCTTCATGCTCGCCACGCAGCTGACGATGCAGGGGCGGTTCCCGCTGCCTACGGTCTTCCTGCTGCCCTTGCGCACCGAGACGCCGCGCCGCCGCGCGGTGCTGTGGCTGTGTGCGTCCTACGGCGTGGTGGCCTTGCTGATCCTGCTGCTGGCCTATTCGATCGGCGGCACGCGCATGCTGGCGCTGCAGCAGCTGCTGTACAGCGGCAACGCGACGCCCGATGCAGTCAATGCGCAGCTGGCCGATCCGGCCCTGCAGTTCGGCCTGTTGACCCCGATGCTGCTGTTCTCGGTGCTGAGCCTGGTCTTCTGGCATGCGCCGGCGCTGGTGTACTGGGGCGGCATGAAGGCCTCGAAGGCGCTGTTCTTCAGCGTCGTGGCCTGCTGGCAGAACCGCGGCGCGTTCGCGGTCTACACGCTGACGTGGTTCGGTGCGGTGTTCGTGGTCTGGACGGTGATCGGCCTGCTGCTGGCGCTGCTCGGCCAGGCCGCGCTGGCCAACCTGGTCGTGCTGCCGGTGTGGTTGATGTTCGCGTCGGCCTTCTACGGATCCTTGTACTTCACGTTCACGGACAGCTTCGAGCTGCCATCGGACGAACCCGGGAGCACGCCATGACCGTCCCATCGAAGATCGCCCTCGTCACCGGTGCCGGCACCGGCATCGGCCGCGCCTGTGCGCTGGCGCTGCTGCGCGCCGGCTACGGCGTGGTGCTGGCCGGCCGCCGCGCCGAGCCGCTGCAGCAGACGCTGGCCGAGGCGGGGGGCCTGGTGGCGCAGGCGCTGGCCGTGCCGACCGACGTGGGCGACCCGGGGTCGGTGAAGGCCTTGTTCGCCGCGACGCGCGAGCGTTTCGGCCGCCTCGACCTGCTGTTCAACAACGCCGGGTCCGGCACGCCGGCGGTGCCGCTCGAGGACCTGACGTACGAGCAATGGAAGGCGGTGGTCGACGTCAACCTGACCGGCGCCTTCCTGTGCACGCAGGAGGCCTTCCGGATGATGAAGGCGCAGTCGCCGCAGGGCGGGCGCATCGTCAACAACGGTTCGATCTCGGCCCATGCGCCGCGGCCGTTCTCGGCGCCGTACACGGCGACCAAGCATGCGATCACCGGGCTGACGAAGGCGAGTTCGCTGGACGGCCGGCCGTTCAACATCGCGGTCGGCCAGATCGACATCGGCAATGCCGCGACCGACATGACCGAGCGCATGGCGCGCGGCGTGCCGCAGGCCAACGGCAGCACGATGGTGGAGCCGAGGATGGATGTTCAGCACGTGGCGAATGCGCTGTTGCACATGGCGAGCCTGCCGCTCGAGGCCAACGTGCTCACGATGACGGTGATGGCGACGCAGATGCCATTTGTCGGCCGGGGCTGATCTTTCTCGCCGCACGGCTCTGATTTGACCGACGAACCCGGATTGGCATCCGGGCTACGAACACTGGGTAGCCCGGATGCCAATCCGGGATCTCCGCACCAAACCACTGGTTCGGCAAAGGCGCGGGAGGGCAGGCTGGGGCGCGCCAATCAGGGTGGGGCGCCGGAGCTGTCTGCCTTCAAGGCCCCGCGCGAAGCGAGCGGCGGGAGTTTCGGCGACGGGCCTTGAAGGCAGGCAGCGCAGGACAGTCATCGCCCCCCGGGGGCGATGACCGCTCCATCCGGCGCGCCCCAGCCTGCCCTCTCGCGCCTTTGCTCGCGCCGAAGCCGAAGCCGAAGCCGAAGCCGAACCCCGGATTGGCATCCGGGCTACGTCACCCCAGTCGCTTGCGGTGGCGCGCCAACTGGGCCCGCACCTGGTCCGGCGCGGTGCCGCCCAGCACGTTGCGCGCATTCAGCGAGCCGCGCAGCGTCAGCACCTCGTACACGTCCTCGCCGATCGCCGCATGGAAGCCCTGCAGCACGTCCAGCGGCAGGTCGCTCAGGTCGCGCTGCTCGCTCAGCGCGAACTTCACCGCATGCGCCACCACCTCGTGCGCATCGCGGAACGGCAGCCCCTTCTTCACCAGGTAGTCCGCCAGGTCGGTCGCCGTCGCATAGCCCTTCAGCGCCGCGCGTTCCATCGCATCGGGTTTCACGACGATGCCGGCCACCATCTCGGCCATGATGCGCAGCGTGTCGCGCACCGTGTCCACCGTGTCGAACAAGGGCTCCTTGTCCTCCTGGTTGTCCTTGTTGTAGGTCAGCGGCTGGCCCTTCATCAGCGTCAGCAGCCCCATCAGGTGCCCCACCACGCGCCCGCTCTTGCCGCGCGCCAGCTCGGCCACGTCCGGATTGCGCTTCTGCGGCATGATCGACGAGCCGGTGCAGTAGCGGTCGGCCAGGTTGATGAACCCGAAGTTCTGGCTCATCCACAGCACGATCTCCTCGGCCAGCCGCGACACGTGCATCATCGTGATGCCCGCGAACGATGCGAACTCGATCGCGAAATCGCGGTCGCTCACCGCGTCCAGGCTGTTCTGGCACACGCCGTCGAAACCCAGCGTCTTCGCGACGCGCTCGCGGTCCAGCGGATAGCTGGTGCCGGCCAACGCGGCCGCGCCCAGCGGCAGCAGGTTCACCCGCTTGCGCACGTCGGCCAGCCGCTCGGCATCGCGCGCGAACATCTCCACATAGGCCAGCAGGTGGTGCGCAAAACTCACCGGCTGCGCCACCTGCATGTGCGTGAAGCCCGGCAGGATGGTCTCGACGTGGCGCTCGGCCACCTCGACCAGCGCGCGCTGCATCGCCGCCAGCAGCGGCAGCAGCCCGTCGATCTCGTCGCGCAGCCACAGCCGCACGTCGGTCGCCACCTGGTCGTTGCGCGAGCGCCCGGTGTGCAGCCGCTTGCCGGCATCGCCCACCAGCTGCGTCAGCCGCGCCTCGATGTTCAGGTGCACGTCCTCCAGGTCGAGCTTCCACTCGAACGCGCCGGATTCGATCTCCTGCGTGATCTGCGCCATGCCGCGGCGGATGTCGGCCAGGTCGGCGGCGCCGATGATGGCCTGCGCCGCCAGCATCTCGGCATGCGCCAGGCTGCCGGCGATGTCGGCCTTCCAGAGCCGCTTGTCGAAGAAGACGCTGGCCGTGTAGCGCTTGACCAGCTCGCTCATCGGCTCGGAGAACAGCGCCGACCAGGCTTCGGATTTCTTGTCGAGTTGATTGGCAGACATGGTGCGGGTGCGCGGGGCGTCGTGTAACGCTTGGTAGGCCGGGTTGCCGGGCGGTCCGAGTTGGCGACAATGCACCGTGGGACGCAGGAACCGGGGGATGCCCCGGATTCTATTCGGCCCCCTTGCCCGCTACGCCCCCATGCCCGACGCCGACGCGCCTACTTCCGCCTTCGCCCCCACGCCCAGCCGGCCGGCCCCGCTGTCGGCCGAGCCCACCCGGCCCGGCGAGCTGCGCGGCAGCAGCATCTTCGGCTCCACCAGCTTCGACCCGGTGCCGCTGCCGCAAGGCGTGCGCAGCCCGGTCTCGGCCTTCGACGTCTGCCACGTCGGCGTGGTGCTGCGCGCGCTTGCCTTCGTGCACGGCGTCATCGCCATCGGCGTCTCGTTCCAGGCCAGCGGCTGGGCCGCCTGGCTGAACCTGCTCGGCCAGGGCACCACCATCGCGCTGCCCGCGGTGCTGCTGTGGCTGGTGTCCATCTGCCTGCTCAAGCGGCTGCTCGCCCTGCTGCCGCTGGCCGGGCAGTGGTGCGCCGCGGTCGCGCTCGGGGCGGTCGGCGGCGCCTTCGGCTGGGTCCTGCTCGGCACCGTCGACATCCGCCTGACGGGCAGCGGCCGGCTGCTGCCCGCGGTGCTGGCCGGCGCCGCGCTGGCCGCCGCGCTCTTCTTCTGGCTCACGCTGCGCGCACGCGCCCAGCTGCCGGCCGACACCGCGGCGCGCCTGGCCGAGCTGCAGTCGCGCATCCGCCCGCATTTCCTGTTCAACACGCTGAACACCGCCATCGCGCTGGCCCGGCTCGACCCGGCGCGCACCGAGCACCTGCTGGAAGACCTGGCCGAGCTGTTCCGCGTCGCCCTCAGCGCCACCGACGAATCGGTGAGCCTGGCCGAAGAGGTGGCGCTGGCCCAGCGCTACCTGGCGATCGAGCAGATCCGTTTCGGCGACCGCCTGCAGCTCAGCTGGGACCTCGACGAAGACGCCGGCGCCGCCCGCGTGCCGCCGCTGCTGCTGCAGCCGCTGGTCGAGAACGCGGTGCGCCACGGCGTCGAGCCGTCGCCCGAAGGCGGCGTGATCCGCATCCGCACGCGCGTGAAGCGGGCGCACGCGGTCGTCAGCATCGCCAACACGCTGCCGCGCAGCGCGTCGCGGCCCGGCAGCGGCATGGCCTTGCGCAACGTGCGCGAGCGGCTGAAACTGATGCACGACGTCGCGGCCCAGTTCGAAGCCCGCATGGACCACGACGTGTTCCGTGTCCAGATCGTGGTGCCGCTGTGATGAGCGCGATGGCCCCCTTGCGCGTCTTGCTGGTCGACGACGAGCCGCTGGCCCGGCTGCGCCTGCGCGGCCTGGTGGGCGACTGCACCGAGCCGCGCGCCGAGGTGGTGGCCGAGGCCGGCAGCGCGCAGCAGGCGCTCGACTGGCTGGCCGCCAACCCGTGCGACCTGCTGCTGCTCGACATCCACATGCCCGGCCCGGACGGCCGCCAGCTGGCCGCCCAGCTGCGCCGGCGCAGCGACGCGCCGGCCATCGTCTTCGTCACCGCGCACGCCGAACACGCGCTGCAGGCGTTCGAGCTCGACGCCACCGACTACCTGACCAAGCCGGTACGCCGCGAGCGGCTGCAGGCGGCGCTGCAGCGCGTCGCGCAGCGCCTCGCGCCGCGCCCGCTGCCCGCCGCGGCGGCGCTGCCGGCCGACGACGAGCCGGTGATCGTCGTCAACGACCTGGGCCGCAAGCTGCGCGTGCCGCTGTCCGATGTGCTGTACCTGAAAGCCGAGTTGAAGTACGTGACCCTGCGCACCGCCACCCACACCCATGTGCTCGATGACGCGCTGACCGACCTGGAGCAGCGCCTGGGCGACCGCTTCCTGCGCATCCACCGCAACGCGCTGGTCGCGCGCAAGGCGCTGCGCGCGCTCGAGCGCCGCACGCTGCCGGCCGACGGCGACGAGGAAGCCGCCGAAGGCTGGGTGGTGCGTGTCGCGCCGGTCGACGAATGGCTGCTGGTGTCGCGCCGCCAGGTGGCGGCGGTCAAGGAAGCGATTGCCGAGGGGGCGCTGTGAACGGCGCCCCGAGCCCCTCCACCCGCGCCGCGGTCGGCCTGGCCATCGTCGCCGGCCTGTTCGCGCTGGTCTGGCAGGGGTCTCCCGACACGCCGCCGCCCGCCGTCCCCGCGCGCATGGCCGCGGTGGTGGCGCCGCCGGCCCCGGCGGCGGCCTCGGCCGCGCTGCAGCCACCCGGCCCCCCGTCGCTCGATGCGTTCGCCTCGCTGTACGCCGCAGCCGCGTCGGCGATGCCGGCGGCGAGCACGCCGCTGGCGGCCGACGAGATCGAGGTCTGCGGCGTCGGCCGCGTCAAGGCCAAGGACGGGCAGGCGCTCGACCGCACGCTGTTCACGTCGGCGGCCGAGCAGGCACGCAAGCGCCTGGTCGCGACGCTGGCGCAGCACCCGGATGAACTGGCGCGCGCCGCCGGCCTGCTGCTGCAGCGCGACGACGGGCCACCGCATGCGAACGCGCCGCAGCCCTGCGACGGCGGCAACTGCGCGCCGGCGGGCAGCGAGGCCGAGCACCAGCGCCAGCCGCGCCTGCTGGCCAATGCGGCGCAGCGCGATGCGCTGGCGCAGATGGCGGTCAGCACGCGCTCGGCGGCGGTCTACACGCTGGCCTGGCGCGCGTGCCAGGCGAGCCCCGGCGGCAATTGCCAGCTGCTGTCGACGCGCCAACTGACGACGCTCGACCCGAACAATGCGGATGCCTGGCTGGAGGTGGCGGCCGAGGCCGACCAGCGCGGCGAGCCCGGCATCGTCGACGAGGCGCTGTACCGCGCGTCCAAGGCCGGCACCGCCGACCTGCGCACGGGCCAGCTGGCGGCGCTGGCGCTGCGCAACCTGCCGCCCGGCACGCCGGCGGTCGAGCGGCGCGCGGTGCTGGAGCGCGTGATGGCGATCGAAAGCGCGCTGTCGCTGCCGGGCACGAAGACGCTGGTGCAGCACTGCGATGCCAACGCGGTGCGCGATGCGAACCGGCAGCAGGTGTGCTCCGACCTGGCCGAGTTGCTGGCGCGGCGCTCGACCTCGCTGCTCGACATGTCGCTGGGCCAGTCGCTGGGCGAGCGCGCCGGCTGGCCGGCCGAGCGCGTGCAGGCCGTGCACCAGGAGCGCGATGCCTTCGCGCAGGCGATGAAGCCGCTGGCCGCAGCGCCGGGCACCGAGTGGTCGTGTCCGCAGATCGAGCGCAGCGCCCGGTGGGTGCTCGAGGTCGGGCAGTTCGGCGAGGTCGGCGCGGCGCGCATGCTGATCGCGCGCAGCGGCCAGAACGTCGCGGTGCTGGCGAAGCAGTACCAGGACGACCGGGCCGCCGCGGCGCGGGCCGCCAGCAGCCCGGCTTCAGGGACGGTGGCGTTGAGCCAACGCTGACGCTCAGGCGCCGAGGTGCGCCTTCAGCCGCGCCGCGCCGGGCCCGAACGCATACGCATCCATCCCCAGGCAGCCGTAGGTCACGGCGCTGTGCAGCCGCTCGGGCGCCGCGTCGCGTCCGCCGGCGCCGGCCGCCACGTACCACGGCAGCAGGTGCTCGTCGGTCGGGTGCATGTCGACGGCGAACGGCGCCTGCTGCCGGTAGGCGAACAGCGCGTCCCAGTCGCCTGCCGCACTGCGCCCGGCCATCCAGGCGCGGAAGGCGGCGCTCTCGGCGATCTCGGCGGCGTCCAGCGCCGGCCGGCCGTCGCGGAAGATGCGGCGCAGGTTGTGCGTGATGCTGCCGCTGCCCATCACCAGCACGCCCTCGTCGGCCAGCGCGGCCAGCAGCTCGCCGAGCGCGAACTGCTGCGCCGGCGGCAGGTTGGGCACCCAGGCGAGCGGCAGCACCGGGATGTCGGCCTGCGGGCGGATGAAGCGCAGCATGCTCCAGATGCCGTGGTCCAGGCCGCCGTCGTCGCTGCGGTGCACCGGCAGGCCGGCGTCGCGCAGCCGGGCCTCGACCTGCGTGGCCAGCCCGGGTGCGCCGGGCGGGTTGTATTGCAGCTGGTACAGCGCGTCGGGAAAGCCCCCGAAGTCGTGCACCGCATGCTGCCGGGCCGCGCCCAGCAGCACCGGCTCGCGCGCCAGGCTGTGCGCCGAGACGGCGAGGATGGCCTTCGGGCGCTCGTAGTGCGCGTCGAGCGCCGCGCCCAGGCGCTGCAGGAACGGGCCGGTGACGCCGGGTTCCAGCGCCAGCATCGGCGAGCCGTGGGACAGGAAGATCGGGGGCAGGGTGTTCATGCCACAAATTGGAGCACCCCGCGGGCGCACCGGCGTTCGCCGGATTTGCACGCAGGGTTCACCGCGCTTGCGGCGTGCGGGCTATCCGGCCTGCTCCTTGCGCCGTTCGGTGACCGTGCGGCCACCGTGGCCCCAGTTGTCGGTCTCGACCTCGTCGATGACGACGAAGGTCGACTCCGGGTCCTTGTTCAGCACGCGGACCATCAGTTCCGTGGCCTCGGCGATCAACTGCTTCTTCTGCGCCAGCGTGACGCCTTCGCGGGTGACTTCGATGCGGATGTACGGCATGGCGGTTCACCAGTGACCGGCGGCCTGGCCACCATCGACGTGCAGGATCTCGCCCGTCACGAAGGCCGCGTTCTCGAGGAACAGCACCGCCTGCACGATGTCGCCGATCTCGCCCATGCGGCCCACCGGGTGCAGCCCGGCCAGCACCGCATGGTTCTCGGGCGGGTGCATCGGCGTCTTGATGATGCCCGGCGCCACCGCGTTCACGCGGATGCCGCGCGCCGCATACTCGATCGCGAGCGATTTCGTCGCCGCGTTCAGCCCGCCCTTGGTCAGCGAGGCCAGCACCGAGGGCACGCCGTTGATCGGCTGGTCGACGATGCTGGTCGTGATCTGCACGATGTGGCCCGAGCCCTGCTGCTCCATCCGCTTCACCGCCTGCTGCGTGACGTGGAAGAAGCCGGCCAGGTTGGTGGCGATGTTGGCCGCCCAGTCGTCGGCGCTGAACTGCGTGAACGGCTTGGCCGTGAAGATGCCGGCGTTGTTGACCAGCGTGTCGATGCGGCCGAAGCGGTCGACACCGTCGCGGAAGATGCGCTCGGCGGTCGCCGGATCGGCGATGTCGCCGGCCACGGCCAGGATGCCGGGGTCGTCGCTGGCGCGGATCGAACGCGAATTGGCGACGACGCGGTAGCCCGCTTCACGGTAGGCTTTGACGAGGGCGGCGCCGATGCCGCTGGAAGCGCCGGTGATGACGGCGGTCTTGGGATCGTGTTTCATGAGGTTCCTTGAGGAGTCCGGGAAGGGAAACTCACTGTATTGACCGGGCTCCACTGGATAAATCCGGTTCGGTTCATATCTGGCGCTACACGGTGTAATCAATCGATGAAACGTCAATTCGACGATGTGATGCTGGGCAGCATCGAGCTGTTCTGCCTGGCGGCCGAGCAGCGCGGGTTCACGGCCGCGGCCACGATCGCCGGCGTCACGCCGGCAGCCGTCAGCCGCTCGATCGGCCGGCTGGAAGAGCGGCTGGGCGTGCGGCTGTTCGTGCGGACCACGCGGCACATCCGCCTCACCGACGCGGGGCGCCAATACTTCGAGCGCTGCCGCGCGGCCCTGGACCAGCTGGTCGACGCGGAGCGCGAAGCCGGCGGCGAGCAGGCGCGGCCGTCGGGCACCTTGCGCATCAGCGTGCCCACCACCTACGGCCACCACCGGCTGCTGCCGGTGCTGCCGGCCTTCCAGGCGGCGCATCCCGAGGTCAAGCTCGAGCTGCACGTCAGCAACCGCAACATCGACTTCGGCGACGAAGGCTTCGACCTCGCCATCCGGGTGCGCGCGCCCGACGACTCGACGCTGGTGTGCCGGCACCTGGAGGATGCCGAGCTGGTCCTGGTCGCCGCGCCCGGCTACCTGGCCCGCCGCGGCGTGCCGGCGACCCCCGAGGACCTCGACGGCCACGACTGCATCCAGTTCGAACTGCCCAGCAGCGGCCGCCCGATCCCGTGGCTGTTCAGGCAGGGCGGGGACGACGTCGAGCGCCTGACCCGCGGCCCCTACACCTGCGCCGACGACGTGCTGGCCGGCGTGACCCTCGCGCGCCATGGCGCCGGGATCTTTCAGGCCTACCGCTTCGTGGTGCAGGACGACCTGGCCGCGGGCCGGCTGGCCGAGGTGCTGGCCCCGCATGGCGGACGGTCGCGTCCCTACAATCTGCTGTATCCGCATGCACGCCACGTCCCGCTGAAAGTGCGGGCCTTCGTGGACTACCTGCTCGAACGCAAGCGCGAATGGGCTGCGCCAGCCCCGACTCGAAAGACCCCCCGATGACGCCTTCTGCTTCCCTGTGGACCCTGGCCTGGCGCCAGACCGCGCGCGATTTCCGCGCCGGCGAGCTGCGCCTGCTGCTGGTGGCGGTGATGCTGGCGGTGGCCGCGCTGAGCGCGGTCGGCTTCTTCGCCGATCGCCTGAATGCCGGGCTGGCGCGCGATGCGCGGCAGCTGCTGGGCGGCGACGCGATCGTCGCGAGCGACCAGCCGGCGCCTGCCGACATCGCCGAGCGTGCGCGCAGCCTCGGCCTGCTCGTGGCGCAGACGGCCACCTTCCCGAGCATGGGCCGCGCGCCCGACGACAAGGGGGGCGCGTCGCGGCTGGTGGCCGTCAAGAGCGTGCCCGACGCCTACCCGCTGCGCGGCCGGCTGACGCTGTCCGACACCTCCGGCGGCCCGCAGCGCACGGTGGCGGGCGCGCCGCAGCCCGGCACGGTGTGGGTCGATGCCGGCGTGCTGGACGCGCTGCAGCTGAAGGCCGGCGACACGCTGCTGCTCGGCGATGCGAGCCTGCGCATCGCATCGGTCATCGTGATCGAGCCCGACCGCGGTGCCGGCTTCATCAGCTTCGCGCCGCGCGTGATGCTGAACGAGGCCGACCTGGCCGCGACCGGGCTGGTGCAACCGGCCAGCCGCGTCACCTACCGGCTCGCGGTGGCTGCGCCACCGGGCCGCGATGCCGCGCTGCGCGAGTTCGTCGGCTGGACCGATGCCCAGGTCAAGAGCCGCCAGCTGCGTGGGCTGCGTGTCGAATCGCTGGAGACCGGCCGCCCCGAGATGCGCCAGACGCTGGACCGCGCGCAGAAATTCCTGAACCTGGTGGCGCTGCTCGCGGCCCTGCTCGCCGCGGTGGCGGTGGGCATCGCCGCGCGCGATTTCGCCGACCGCCACCTGGACGACTGCGCGATGCTGCGCGTGCTGGGCCAGCCGCAGCGCGCGATCGCGCTGCAGTACCTGCTCGAGTTCGGCATCGTCGGCGTGCTGGCCAGCGTGGCCGGCGTGCTGCTCGGCTTCGCGGTGCACTACGTGTTCGTCTGGCTGCTCGCCGGGCTGGTCGATGCGGCCTTGCCGGCGGCCAGTGCCTGGCCGGCGCTGTTCGGCATCGGTGTCGGCTTCACGCTGCTGATGGGCTTCGGCCTGCCGCCGGTGCTGCAGCTGGCCCAGGTGCCGCCGCTGCGCGTGATCCGGCGCGACGTCGGCGCGCTGAAACCGGCCTCGATCGCGGTGCTGGCGGCCGGCGCGATCGGCTTTGCGGCGCTGCTGCTGGCGGTGTCGTCCGACCTGACGCTGGGCTTGATCGCGGTCGGCGGTTTTGCGGGCGCGATCGCGGTGTTCGCGCTGCTGTCGTGGATCGCGGTGCAACTGCTGCGCCGCGCGGTGCCCGAGTCGCGCGCGCCGCGCTGGCTGGTGCTGGCGACGCGGCAGATCGCCGCGCGGCCGGCCTTCGCGGTGCTGCAGGTGTCGGCGCTGAGCGTCGGCCTGCTGGCGCTGGTGCTGCTGGTGCTGCTGCGCACCGACCTGATCTCCAGCTGGCGCGCGGCCACGCCGCCGGATGCACCGAACCGCTTCGTCATCAACATCCAGCCGGAGCAGGGCGAGGCCTTCCAGGCGCGGTTGAAGGCGGCCGGCGTCGCGCGCTACGACTGGTTCCCGATGATCCGCGGCCGGCTGGTGGCGGTGAACGGCAAGCCGACCACGACCGACGACCTGCAGGACGAGCGCGCCAAGCGCCTGCTCGACCGCGAGTTCAACCTGAGCCACGATGCCGCGCTGCCGCAGCACAACACCGTGACCGCCGGCCGCTGGACGCCGAACGAGGCCAACGGCCTGAGCGTCGAGGAAGGCCTGGCCGAGACGCTGCACCTGAAGCTCGGCGACACGCTGCGCTTCGACGTCGCCGGCATCCTGGCCGAGGGCAGGATCACCAGCCTGCGCAAGGTCGACTGGGGCTCGATGCGCGCCAACTTCTTCGTGATGTTCCCGACCGCGCAGATGCCGGACCTGCCGGCCACCTACCTGACGGCCTTCCGCGCGCCGGCCACGCCGGGCTTCGACAACGCACTGAGCCGCGAATTCCCCAACATCACCGCGGTCGACGTGTCGGCCTCGCTGGGCCAGGTGCAGCGCGTGCTGGACCAGGTGATCCGCGCGGTCGAGTTCCTGTTCGGCTTCACGCTGGCGGCCGGGCTGGTGGTGCTGTTCGCCGCGGTCACCGCGACGCGCGAGGCGCGGGCGCGCGAGTTCGCGGTGATGCGCGCGCTGGGCGCGAGCGCGCGGCTGCTCGGCCAGGTGCAGCGCGCCGAGCTGCTGGGCGTCGGCGCGCTGGCCGGTTTCCTGGCGTCGGTGGCCGCCATCGCGGTGGGCTGGGCGCTCGCGAAGTACGTGTTCCAGTTCAGCTGGAACGCGTCGCCCTGGGTGCCGCTGGGTGGTGCGCTGGCGGGGGCGCTGCTCGCGCTGGCCGCCGGCTGGTGGGGGCTGCGCGAGGTGGTGTCGCGGCCGGTGGTCGAGACCTTGCGGCGTGCGGCCGAGTGAGACGCACGGGCTGTTTTCAGGGGGCAGTCACCTTGTTGAGAACGGCAGAGTATTTCGTGCTGCCGGGCGTCTTGGGGTCGGGCCGGCTCGACGGTTCAAGGCCCGAGCTCACACGCAATGACGTGGAACCGAGCATCTCGAAGTTCATCTTGAAACGGCGCAGTTCCTTGCCGGCTGCGTCTTCGGCAATGAAGTCGAGCCACATCGGGGCTTGGCCGGCATCGATCTCGTACCGCAGGGATAGGCCCGCCTCGTTGTGCCCGCCGAGGGTTTGGCCGGATCTGGTCATGAATGCGTAGCCATCGGCCTGCAGGCGCAGCGAGGCCGTGGTGCCTGTTTCATCGACGCCTTCCCAGGTTCCGACCAGGCCCTCCTCGATCGACGGATCGTGCGGCCTCTTCGGCTCATCGGCGCCGCAGTCGAGGTTCGCGCCGTCGGGCAGGTCCAGCCGCGCCGTCGCACCCGACACGACCGCCCTGACGCGGGCAGGCTTGCGGCTGAAGGTCAGGAACTGCTTGCTCGATTGGCCGGTGCTGACGGTGATCCATCCCTCGGCGTCCCACCGCAAGTGGAAAGGAACATCCTCTCCGACGCGTGCCGGGCCGAGCCGTTCCTGCGCGTAGTCGTCCGGTCCGAACACGAAGGTCTGGCGCACTCCGAAGCCGGGGGGATCGACCTCCGACATCACGGCAACGCGGTAGAAGGGTTTCCCGTCGGGATCCTCGAACGCGACCGCGATCATCGAGGCCCACTTGGGATCCGGCGATGTGGCAACGATGCGAAACGATCCATCGAGCACGTTCCCGGCGCCAGCGGTCCTGATGGTGCACGCCTGGTACATGCCTGCGTCGGCCTGCAGCTCGACGGGGGCAGCAGGGGACAGCAGGGGAAGCAGCAGCAGGCTGCTGCCGAGGAGCTTGGTCGGTGCCATTCGGGGAACGCCGGGAGGATTGCAAAAGGGTGCATTCTCCGCGAGCGCGGGCCATACCGGATCAACTGAGGCGGAACACCGCCACGGCGTCCGCCAGCACGCGGGCCTGATCCTTCAGGCTCTCCGCCGCCGCGGCGCTTTCCTCGACCAGGGCCGAGTTCTGCTGCGTCATCTGGTCGAGTTGCGTGACCGCGCCGTTGACGCTGCCGATGCCGTCGCTCTGTTCGGACGACGACGCGGTGATCTCGCCGATGATGTCGGAGACGCGCTGGACCGAGCCGACGATCTCCTTCATGGTGTGGCCGGCATCGGCCACCAGGCGCGAGCCGGAATCGACCTTCTCGACCGAGGCGCCGATCAGCGCCTTGATCTCCTTGGCGGCCTGGGCCGAACGCTGGGCCAGGCTGCGCACCTCGCCGGCGACGACCGCGAAGCCGCGGCCTTGCTCGCCGGCGCGTGCCGCTTCCACCGCGGCGTTCAGCGCGAGGATATTGGTCTGGAAGGCGATGCCGTCGATCACGCCGATGATGTCGGAGATCTTCTTCGAGCTGGCGTTGATCTCGTCCATCGTCGAGACGACCTGCGACACCACCGCGCCGCCGCGGGCGGCGACCTCGGCGGCCGAGGAGGCCAGCTGGTTGGCCTGGCGGGCCGAGTCGGCGCTCTGCTTGACGGTGCCGGTCAGTTGCTCCATCGACGAGGCGGCCTGCTGCAGGTTGGAAGCGGTCTGCTCGGTGCGCGCGCTCAGGTCCTGGTTGCCGGTCGCGATCTCGGCGCTGGCGGTGGTGATGCTGTCGGTGCTGCTGCGCACCTCGCCGACCAGCCGGCGCAGCGAGGCCTGCATGTCGGCCAGCGCCCGCTCCAGCTCGCCGGCTTCGCCGCCGGAATGCACGCGCAGCACCTGCGACAGGTCGCCGCCGGCGATCGCGCGGGCCTGCGTGACGGCGTCGCGGATCGGTGTCGCGATCGAGCGCGTCAGCCACCAGCCGAAGGCCCCTGCGGTGCCCACGCACACCAGCACCAGCACGCCGACCACCGCGGCAGCCAGGTTGGTGCCGGCCTCGGCCTGCTGCTGCGCCGTGGCGGCGCGCGCGCCGGCCAGTGCCGCCAGGTCGTCGACCGCGGCCTGGTAGACCTTGCGGCTCTTGTCGAAGTCGCCGGCCAGCAGCCCCTCGAGCGCGACGAAGTCGCCGCTGTTCTTCAGCGTCTCGAGCTGGGGACCGAAGGCGAGCGCCACCTGGCGCGCCGCGTTGGCCTTGTCGAACAAGGCCTTCATCTCGGGATCGGAGACCAGCGCCTCGATCTGCCTGATCGTCTCGGCGTTCTGCGCCGACGTGGCCTTGGAGGCCTTGGTCAGCTCGTCGGAGAAGTCGCCGGTGCCCAGCCGCGCGTTGGTCGTCGCGCGCAAGGTGTTCAGCGCGGCCTGGGCATTCCAGTCGCGCGCCAGCTGCATCATCCGCCACTCGGTGGCCGACAGGTGTTGCAGCGTCGACGTGGTCTGCTTCAGCTTGACCGCGCTGTAGCCGGTGGCCACGACCATCAGCAGCACCATCAGCCCGAAGACGAGGCCGAGGCGGGTGCCGATGCGGGTGTTGCGAAAACTGGAGTTCATACAGCGCTCCGGGTGGGGTCAGGCAGCCTTCAGGCGGAACACCGACACCACGCCCGACAGGCGCAGGGCTTGTTCCTTCAGCGACTCGGCCGCCGCGGCCGATTGCTCCACCAGCGCGGCGTTCTGCTGCGTCATCTGGTCGAGCTGGGTCACGGCGGTGTTGACCTGGCCGATGCCGTCGCTCTGCTCCGACGCGGCCGAGGTGATCTCGCCGATGATGTCGGTGACGCGGCGCACGCTGGTCACGATCTCGGTCATCGAGTGGCCGGCGTCGGCCACCAGGCGCGAGCCCGAATCGACCTTGTCGACCGACGCGTCGATCAGGCCCTTGATCTCCTTGGCGGCCTGCGCGCTGCGCTGCGCGAGGCTGCGCACCTCGCCGGCCACCACCGCGAAACCGCGGCCCTGTTCGCCGGCGCGTGCCGCTTCCACCGCGGCGTTCAGTGCCAGGATGTTGGTCTGGAACGCGATGCCGTCGATCACGCCGATGATGTCGGCGATCTTCTTCGAGCTGGCATGGATGTCGTTCATCGTCGAGACGACCTGCGACACCACCTCGCCGCCCTTGCCCGCGGCGCCCTGCGCCGACGAGGCCAGCTGGTTGGCGGTGCGCGCCGAATCGGCGGTCTGCTTGACGGTGCCGGTGAGCTGGCCCATCGACGATGCCGTCTGTTGCAGGTTGGACGCGGTCTGCTCGGTGCGTGCGCTGAGGTCCTGGTTGCCGGTCGCGACCTCGCCGCTCGCGACCTGGATGCTGTCGGCCGACTGCCGCACCTGCGTGACCATGTCGTGCAGGCTGGCGTTCATCTGGCCGAGCGAGCGCATCAGGCCGGCGATCTCGTCGCTGCCTTCGGCATGCACCTGGCGCGACAGGTCGCCGCCGGCCACCGCATCGGCCAGGCTGGCCGCCTGCGCCACCGGCACGGTGATCGAGCGCGTCAGCCGCCATGCGAACACGGCGCCCAGCACCAGCGCGAGGCTGCCGGTCACGGCGATCAGCGAGCGGCCGCGCAGTGCGTCGGCATCGATCTGCCTGGCCATCTCGTCGATCGACCTCTTCTGGTAGTCGACATAGGCCTGCATCGCGGCGGTGTAGACCGGCGCGACGACCTGGAAGCCGGTGTCGTAGATGCGGGTGGCCTCGTCGGCATTGCCGGCGCGCTTGGCGGCCATCATGCCGTCGCGCGCCGCCAGGTAGGCCTTGCGCGTCTCGCCGATGCGGTCGAGCAGCAGCTGCTCGTCGGGGGCGGTCGGGAAGGCCTTCAGCGCCTGGATGATCTCGTTGCCGCGCACCGTCGAGGCCTTGGCTTCTTCGGAGAACAGCGCCTCGATCGCGGCGTCCGGGCTCTTGGCGATCGCCTTGCCGCGGGTGACGCCGATGGCCACGTTGCGGGCCCATTCGGCGGCCAGGCGCTCCTTGGCGAGCGGCTCGGCCATCATCTGCTGCGTGGCCTGGGCGATGGTGCCGAGGCGCCAGATGCCCACGATCATGATCAGGCACAACAGCGCAAGGGTGACGGCAAAGCCGCCACCCAGGCGAACCCCGACGCGAACGTCATTCAACTTCATGGCCGTGCTCCGGTTGTTCGGGAAAGAGGGCCCGCGGGCGCGGGCCGGACCTCGGTGACTCTCAGTGGCGCGAGCGGCGCACCAGGCTGCCCACGTCCAGGATCAGCGCGACGCGGCCGTCACCCATGATGGTGGCGCCCGACACGTCGTTGACCTTGCGGTAGTTGGCTTCCAGGTTCTTGACGACCACCTGTTGCTGGCCGAGCAGCTCGTCCACCAGCAGGGCGACGCGACCGCCTTCGGCCTCCACCACCACCATGATTCCGCTGACGTGCTCGAAGTCGAAGCGCGGTACGTTGAAGACGTGCTCCATCTCCAGCACCGGCATGTACTCGTCGCGCACTTCCACCACGCGGCCCGAGCCGCCGATGGTCTTGACCATGTCCGGCTGGACCTGGAACGACTCGATCACCGAGGACAGCGGCAGGATGTAGACCTCTTCGCCGACGCCCACCGACATGCCGTCCATGATGGCCAGCGTCAGCGGCAGGCGCACCGAGACGCGCATGCCGTAGCCTTCGGCCGAGTCGATCTCGACCGTGCCGCCCAGCGCGGTGATGTTCTTCTTGACGACGTCCATGCCGACACCGCGGCCGGACACGTCGGTGACCACGTCGGCGGTCGAGAAGCCGGGGGCGAAGATCAGGCCCCAGACGTCCTGGTCGCTCATCGTGTCGGGTGCCGGGATGCCGCGTTCGCGGGCCTTCCTCAGCAGCTTCTCGCGCGACAGGCCGCGGCCGTCGTCGCGCACCTCGATGACGATGGAGCCGCCCTGGTGCGAGGCGCTCAGCGTGATGGTGCCGGTCTCGGGCTTGCCCTTGGCGACGCGTTCCTGCGGGGTCTCGATGCCGTGGTCGCAGCTGTTGCGCACCAGGTGGGTCAGCGGGTCGGTGATCTTCTCGACCAGGCCCTTGTCCAGTTCGGTGGCCTCGCCCAGCGTCACGAAGTCGACCTTCTTGCCGAGCTTGGCGGCCAGGTCGCGCAGCATGCGCGGGAAGCGGCTGAACACCATCGACATCGGGATCATGCGGATCGACATCACCGATTCCTGCAGGTCGCGGGTGTTGCGATCCAGGTCGGCGAGGCCGGCGGCCAGCTGCTGGTACAGCGCCGGGTCCAGGCCCTGGCTGTTCTGGGCCAGCATGGCCTGGGTGATCACGAGTTCGCCGACCAGGTTGATCAGCTGGTCGACCTTCTCGACCGAGACGCGCAGCGTCGACGCCTCGACCGCGGCGGCCGGGGCCTTCTCGGCCTTGGCGGCCGGCCTGGCCGCGGGCTTGGCGGCTTCGGCCGCGGTCGCGACGTCGGCGGCCGGCGCGGCGCCGGACGAGGCGGCTTCCTGCGAGGGCGCTGCGGCGCTCGGCGCGCCGGGGGCGTCGTCGAAGAAGCCGTAGCCGAGGTCGGCCTCGCTCGGTGCGGCGGCGGCCGGCGCACCGGGGGCGCCTTCATGGAAGCCGTAGCCCGGGCCGAGCGGCAGCAGGGCGACCTGCTCGCGCGCGACGTGGAAGGTGAACAGGTCCAGCAGGTCGCTGTCGGTGCTGGTGGTGCAGATCTTGAAGCGGCGCATGCCGTCGGCCGACATGCCGTTGTCCAGCGGCTCGATGGTGCCGAGGTCGGTGATCTCCTTGAAGAGCTCGACCAGGTTGTCGGCGTCGGCCAGGTTCTTCAGCGGGCCGACGCGCAGCTCGAGCATGCGGGCAGCGCCCGGCGGCGTGGCGGCGGGCATGCCGCCCGGCGTGGCGGGGGCGGCGGCCTTGGGCTTGTCGGCCGCGGCCGGCGCGGCCGCAGGGGCGGACACCGGCGGGGCTTCGCCGGCGACCATCGCGCGGATGTTGAACAGCAGCTCGGTGGTGTCGAGCTCGTCGCCGCCGCCGCCCTGGTGGCGGGCCAGCTGGGCGCGCAGTGCGTCGCCCGACTGCAGCAGCACGTCGACCATCGGCGCGGTGGGGGTCAGTTCGTGGCGGCGCAGCTTGTCGAGCAGCGTCTCCATCTGGTGGGTCAGTTCGGCGACGTCGGAGAAGCCGAAGGTGGCTGCGCCGCCCTTGATCGAATGCGCGCAGCGGAAGATCGCGTTGAGCTCTTCGTCGTCCGCCGACTCGATGTCGAGGTCGAGCAGCAGCTTCTCCATGCGGTCGAGGTTCTCGCCCGCTTCTTCGAAGAAGACCTGATAGAACTGGCTCAGGTCGATGCCGGCGCTCAGCTGAGAGCCTTCGGAGGTCATCTCGCCCATGGCGTGCTCCTGGATGGATTTGTTGTCGGTGCCGGAAGAAAACGTGCGCTCAGCAGGCTGCTCAGCGCACGACCTTCTTGATGACTTCGATCAGCTTGGCCGGATCGAAGGGCTTGACCAGCCAGCCGGTGGCGCCGGCGCTGCGGCCCGCCTGCTTCATCTGGTCGCTCGACTCCGTCGTCAGGATCAGGATCGGCGTGCTCTTGAACTTGGGGTTGTCGCGCAGCTTCTTGGTCAGGCTGATGCCGTCCATGCGGGGCATGTTCTGGTCGGTCAGCACGAGGTCGAAGTCGCGGCCGCTGGTCTTCTCGTAGGCGTCCTGGCCGTCCACGGCCTCGACGACGTTGTAGCCGGCGCTCTTCAGCGTGAACGACACCATCTGGCGCATGGAGGCGGAATCGTCGACCGCGAGGATGGAATGCATGGTTTTCTCCGGAATTCTCGAGAACTGTTTCGGTAGGTGGGACTGAGGTCTTGAGGGGTGGCCTAGAACAATTCGATGGAACCGACGTCCATTTCGGCCTGGGTCACCGGGTTGGGTCGCAACGGGGCTTCCTCGACCACGGTCTCACCGTCTTCGTCGTCCGCGAAGGCCTCGCGGGCCAGCCGGTCCACGCAGTTGCGCAGGCGGCGATTGGTGTGGTTGATCAGCTGGGAGGCCATGTCCTGGAACTGCAGCGCGGTGACGGCGCCGCCGAGGTCCTGCATGACGCCGCTGAACACCTCGTCGCTTTCCTCGCCGGAGTGCGGGCGCGCGCGCAGCGTGCGGATCTGTTCCGAGGCGCCGTAGAAGCGCTGCATCAGCGTGTCGCAGGCATCGGCCAGCAGGGTCTGAAGGCGCTCCAGGTCGTTGGTGGCCGACATCAGGTGGTCCTGCAGGTCGGCGGCGGCCAGCAGCGCCATGCCCGCGTGGGGGGGTGGCGAGCCGGCTTCGTTGGCGTCGTTCGTCTGCATCCAGGTCTCCGAGCAGGGAGGGGGGGTGCGCCGCGCAGGAGACTCCCTGCGCAGGGCGTGATATCTGTCAGGCATTTTCGGCAGGCCCTCGGAAAGCATTAGCGCAATCACAGGCCAAAAGCGCCGCCAATTCGCCCGACCCGCCTGCCGCGGCCCAGAGCGTGCGAAGTTGGCACCTGCGCGCGCGTTGCTTGGCATACTGCGGGCCATGCCACCACCGCTTGCCGAACAGCGCCTGCGTCTCCTGCACCTGGAGGATTCGGAGCTGGACCACCACCTGACGCTGGCCCACCTGCGCCGCGGCGGCCTGGACGTCGATGCGGTGCGCATCGATTCGGAGGCCGAGTTCCTGCACGCGCTGGAGCCGGCGCACGAGTGGGACATCGTCATCTCCGACTACAACCTGCCGGGTTTTTCGGGCCTGGTGGCGCTCGACCTGCTGAAGGCGAGCGGGCGCAGCATCCCGTTCATCCTGGTGTCGGGCGAGATCGGCGAAGACACCGCGGTCGAGGCGATGCGCAATGGCGCGAGCGACTACCTGCTGAAGAACAACCTGGCGCGGCTGGTGCCGGCGCTGCTGCACGCGGTCGAGGCGCACGAGCTGCTGCTGGCGCGCCAGCGTGCCGACCGCGAGCTGGGCGAGCAGAAGCAGCGGGTGCACGAGCTGGCGCAGCATTTGCAGACCAGCGTCGAATCGGAGCGGGCGGCGATCGCGCGCGAGATCCATGACGACGTGGGTGGCTCGTTGACGGCGATCAAGTTCGACCTGGCCTGGATCCAGCGCCATTCCGATTCGCCCGAGGTGCTGGCGCGGGCCACGTCGGCGCTCGAGACGGTGACGCACGCGATCGAGGCCAGCCAGCGGGTGATGCACAACCTGCGGCCGGCGATCCTGGAGCAGGGGCTGGTGGCGGCCTTGCAGTGGATGGCGAGCCGTTTCGAGAAGCGCACCGGCGTCAGCTGCGAGTTCCGCAGCCGCTACGACCACCTCACCTTGCCGGCTGGCGTGCCGCTGGTGGCGTACCGCACGGCGCAGGAGGCGCTGACCAACATCACCAAGCATGCGCAGGCGAGCCATGTGCAGATCGACCTGACGCTGGCCGGCGGGGTGCTGTCGCTGGAGATCAGCGACAACGGGCGCGGGCTGAACCAGGACGATCTGGCGAAGGTGCGTTCGTTCGGCATCCGCGGCCTGCACGAGCGGGCCGGCACGGTGGGCGGCTGGGTCGATCTGAGCAGCGGCCCGGGCGGCACGACCTTGATCCTGTCGGTGCCGCTGGAGGTGGTGGAAGAGGACCTGGACATCGAACTGACGGAGCCCTCGGCGCCGTATGACCCGACGGTGTGGGGGAACATCTGATGATCAAAGTGATTCTGTGCGACGACCATGCGTTGATCCGGCGCGGCATCCGCGACACCTTGTCGGACGCACCCGACATCGAGGTGATCGGCGAGGCCGGCGACTACACCGAGCTGCGTTCGCTGCTGCGCACGACGGGGGGGTGTGATGTGCTGGTGCTGGACATCAACCTGCCGGGCCGCAGCGGGCTGGACGTGTTGCACGTGCTGAAGGACGAGGGTTCGACGATGCGGGTGCTGGTGGTGTCGATGTACCCCGAGGACCAGTACGCGATCCGGGCGCTGCGCGCCGGCGCGTTCGGCTATGTCAACAAGGGGGGCGACCCGGCGACGATCGTCGCGGCGGTGCGCACGGTGGGGCAGGGCCGCAAGTACGTGACGCCGGAGATTGCGCAGATGCTGGTGGAGAGTTTGACGACGCCGACGACGGAGGCGGCGCACGAGAAGCTGTCGGACCGGGAGTTGCAGACGCTGGTGATGATCGCGTCGGGGAAGCGCTTGTCCGATATCGCGGAGGAGCTGATGCTCAGCCCGAAGACGGTGAGTGTTTACCGGGCGCGGGTGTTGGAGAAGCTGGGCTTGTCCAACAACTCGGAGATGACGGTTTACGCGATCCGCAATGGCTTGGTTGGGAGCGAATAAGTGGTCTTTCGGCGCGAGCAAAGGCGCGTGCGGGCAGGCTGGGGCGCGCCGGATGGGGCGGTCCTCGCCCTGGGGGGCGAGGACTCCCCTGCGCTGCCTGCTTTCAAGGCCCGTCGCCGAAACTCCCGCCGCTCGCTTCGCTCGCTGTGGTCAAACAGTCGGCGACAAGTCAGACCACGAAGCGTGCTGGCGCACGCGGGCCTTGCAAGCAGCCAGCTCCGGCGCCCCATCCTGATTGGCGCTCCCCAGCCTGCCCGCCCGCGCCTTTGCCGAACCAGTGGTTTGGTGCGGAGATCCCGGATTGGCATCCGGGCTACACGCCTCGTAGCCCGGATGCCAATCCGGGGTTCGTCCCCTCACTTCGTTGAGACGAAGCGAAGCGAGCCGGTTGGAGAAGAAGATCCAACAATCGAGATGAAGGCCCGAGCCAGAACGGCCGTGTAAAGGCCGCTTGTGGCCGAAGCGTGCAGAACGAACTGCATGGTGTTCGGGTTGAGGCTCTTTGCTTTGGTTACTTTCATTTGAGCCAGCAAATGAAAGTGACTCGCCCGCCGGGGCGAGACCCGGCAGCAGCCTCACGCAGTGAAAGGAAGCCCTCGCGCAGCGAGCCCCAAGGAAGGAGGTCAGAACCCCAAACTCGCCAGCAGGTCGTCCACCTCGCCCTGGTTGGTCACCACGTCGGTGCGACCTTCCGGATTGACGACGGGACCGTTGAGGATCGACTGCTCGACCTTCTGCACCTGGTCGGGCGGTGCCGCCTGCACCAGCAGCTTCACCAGGCTGTCCTCCAGGTCGGCGGCAAGCGCCACCACCTTGGCCACGACCTGGCCGGTCAGGTCATGGAAATCCTGCGCCATCATGATGTCCGTCAGGTGCAGGTCGATGCGCGCCGTGGCGGCCTCGACGTCGCCGACGAAGTTCATCACCGAGCCCGAGGCCACCGCCTTCACCGGGTCGGCGACGATCGCCGCGGCAATGCGCCGCGTGTCCGCTGCGATGTTCGCGTGCTCCAGCTTGGCCTGGTCGACCGAGTTCAGCACCTTGTTCGCGGCCGCGCCGGTTTTCTCGGCGATGTAGTTCAGGCGGCTGCGCGCGTCCGGCAGGTTGTCGGCGGCGGTCTGCAGCTTGGGCATCACGCCCAGCTGCGTCAGCGTGTCGTGCAGCTGGCGCGTGATCACGCCGATCTGCTTGAAGACCTCCGGCGAAGCCGCAGGCGTCGCCGGGGCCAGGGTGGCCATCGTATCCATCTTCATGAGGTGTTCCCTTGTTGATTCAGGGCTGGTCAAGCGTCAGGCCGTGGCCGCCAGCTTTTGCATGATCTTCTGGACTTTTTCTTCCAGCGTCGCCTTCGTGAAGGGCTTGACGATGTAGCCGGCCGCGCCGTCCTGGGCCGCGCGCACGATGTCTTCCTTGCGCGCCTCGGCCGTCACCATCAGCACCGGGATGTGCTTGAGCGTCGCCTCGGCCTTCACGGCCGCCAGCAGCTCGAAGCCATTCATGTTGGGCATGTTGATGTCGCTGACGACGAAGTCGAACTTCGCGTTCTTCAGCATGTTCAGCGCCACCGCGCCGTCTTCGGCTTCCTCGGCATTGTTGTAGCCGATCTCCTTCAGCAACCCGCGCACGATGCGGCGCATGGTCGAGAAGTCGTCGACGATCAGGAATTTCATCTCGGTGCTCATGGAAGTCCTCGCTGGGGTCGCGTTGGTTGGCGCCTGAATGGCTGCTTGCGCCTGTTATCGGGCGGCGGTGACGGAAGTTGAGGGCGGTGTGGCCGCACCCTCGATGGCCGGCGCCTCTGGCGGCATTTCCACCGCCTCCGGCGCACTCTGGAAGAATCGGTCCTCGGCTTCGCGGTTCATCACGATGATGCTGATGCGCCGGTTGGACGGGCTCAGGGGATCGTTGCGCTCGAACAGCGCGCTCGACGCGAGCCCCTGCACGCGCAGCATGCGGTCCTCGGGCAGCCCGCCCAGCAGCAGCTCGCGGCGCGACGCATTGGCGCGGTCCGACGACAGTTCCCAGTTGCTGTAGCCGCGCTCGCCGCCGCCGAAGGGCGCCGCATCGGTGTGGCCCTCCAGCGTCAGCCGGTTCGGCACCTCGGACAACACGCTGCCGATCTCGTGCAGCAGCTCGCGCATGTAGGGTTTGACGACCGCGCTGCCGCTGTCGAACATCGGCCGGTTCTGGTCGTCGACGATCTGGATGCGCAGCCCGTCGCGCGTCATGTCGAGCCGGATCTGCGACTTCAGCGCCGCCAGCTTCGGGTTCGACGCCAGCACGTCTTCCACGTGCTGCTTCAAGGCCTGCAGGCGCTGCGCCTCGGCCTGGCGCTGCTCGGCCTTCACCGCCGCCAGGTTGATGGTGCTGCGCGACGCGGTGTCGCCCTTCTTGACCTGGCCGCCGCTGCGGGTGAGGTCGGTGCCGCCGCCCTTGATCACGTGCGACGAATCGCCCGAGCCGCTGCCGCCGCTCAACAGCGCCACCTTCAGCGGCGCCTGGAAATAGTCGGCAATGCCCTTCTTGTCGCCCTCGGTGGTCGAACCGAGCAGCCACATCAGCAGGAAGAACGCCATCATCGCCGTCACGAAGTCGGCGTACGCGATCTTCCACGCGCCGCCATGGGCGCCATGGCCGCCCTTCTTGACGCGCTTGATGATGATCGGCTGCAGCTTCTTCGAGTCGCCGGCCATTACGTCGCGTCCTTCACTTCTTGCCCTTCACGTGGCCTTCGAGTTCCGCGAAGGTGGGCCGGTCGGTCGAATACAGCACCTTGCGGCCGAACTCGACGGCCACCTGCGGCGCATAGCCCTGCATGCTCGCGAGCAGCGTGGTCTTGATGCACTGCAGTTCCTTGCCGTTCTCGTCGTTCTTCTGCTCCATCAGCCCGGCCAGCGGTTCCGCGACCGCATAGGCCAGCAGGATGCCGAGGAAGGTGCCGACCAGCGCCGAGCCGATCATGCCGCCCAGGATGGCGGGCGGCTGGCCCACCGAGCCCATGGTGTTCACGACGCCCAGCACGGCGGCGACGATGCCGAAGGCCGGCAGCGCGCCGGCCAGGCGGGCGATGGCGGCCGCGGGGGCGTGCGCCTCGTGGTGGTGCGTGTCGATCTCGCTGTCCATCAGGCTTTCGATCTCGTGGGCGTTCAGGTTGCCCGAGACCATCATGCGCAGGTAGTCGGTGATGAACTCGACCACGTGGTGGTCGCTGCCGACGGTCGGGTATTTCTTGAAGAGGGCGGATTCGTGCGGGCGTTCGACGTCGTTCTCGATCGACATCAGGCCTTCCTTGCGCGCCTTCTGCAGGATGTCGTACAGCAGCGCCAGAAGTTCCATGTAGCGCGCCTTCGAATACTTCGAGCCCTTCAGCAGCGCCGGCAGCGCGGCCATCGTGGCCTTCAGCACCTTGGGCTGGTTGTTCACGACGAAGGCGCCCAGCGAGCCGCCCAGGATGGCCATCAGCTCGGTCGGCAGCGCGTGCAGGATCACGCCCATGTTGCCGCCGTGGACGATGTAGGCGCCGAAGATGCACCCGAGGGCAACCGCGTAACCGATGAGGACGAACATGATCCAGGGTGTTCCGTGTGGTGGGGGCGCTCGTGCGAACCGGCGCAGGTCTCGGACCGTTATCGGCCCTCACCCCCGTCACTTGAGTGTGGAGGGGGCGGGGGGGCGGCAATCGCTCGAACAGCGCTGGAAAAAAGATTGCTTCTCGCTGCGCGAGGGCTTGCGCTGGTTCACTGCGTGAGGCTGCTGCCGGGTCTCGCCCCGGCGGGCGAGTCACTTTCTTTGTCTTGCCAAAGAAAGTAACCAAAGAAGGCGCTTGAACCCGAACACCATGCAGTTCGTTCTGCACGCTTCGGCCACAAGCGGCCTTTACACGGCCGCTTGAGATCTGACCCTCATCTCGATTGTTGGATCTTCTTCTCCGCCCGACTCGCTGCGCCTCGTCTCAACGAAGTGAGGAACGATTCCCGGATTGGCATCCGGGCTACCCAGTGTTCGTAGCCCGGATGCCAATCCGGGGGGCGTCCATCACTTTGCCGCGTAGCGGCGGGCTCCCGACGATGCGAAGCGAGGCGGGTGGAGAAGAAGATCCAACAATCGAGATGAGGGTCAGAGCCAGAACGGCCGTGTAAAGGCCGCTTGTGGCCGAAGCGTGCAGAACGAACTGCATGGTGTTCGGGTTGAGGCTCTTTGCTTTGGTTACTTTCATTTGAGCCAGCAAATGAAAGTGACTCGCCCGCCGGGGCGAGACCCGGCACTGCCACGCAGTGAGCGAAAGCCCCTCGCGCAGCGAGAAAAAGAAAGCAAGAAAAAACGGGCCCCGAAGGACCCGTTGAAAGCACTTTTCAGCGCCAGGAGGAGATCAAGAAAACAAAAGTCGCTAACTACACACTACCCAGGGAAATCGGAAAACTCTTGAGCTGTTATCGGCCGCGTTCCGGTCGACTTGAGCCGCTCAGTGCATCTGGATGCCACCCGAGGCCTTGCCCTTGCCGGCACGCGCCGGCGGGTTGCACAGGCCGCACACGTAGTGCTTGGAGATCTCGTGCGGGTGGCTGACGAAATGGCCGCCGCACTTCGAGCACTTGGTCATCGTCAGCATGCCGTTGTCGACGAACTTGACCAGGCGCCAGGCGCGGGTGACGGACAGCAGCGCTTCCAGCCCTTGGGCCTGCGTCTGCTCGGAATACAGCTGGTAAGCCTTGATGACGGTGTCGATCTCGTCCATCTCGGCCACCTTGTTCAGGTACTCGTGGATGTTCAGGAACAGCGAGGCATGGATGTTCGGCTGCCAGGTCATGAACCAGTCGGTGGAGAAGGGCAGCTGGCCCTTGCTCGGCGACTTGCCGGAGACTTCCTTGTACAGGCGCAGCAGACGCTCGTAGGACAGGTCGGTTTCGGATTCCAGCACCTGCAGGCGGGCACCCAGGTTGATCAGCGTGACCGCACGTTCGATCTGCTTGGCTTCAGTGAGGATGCTCTTGCTGCGGGTCATGTCGGTCTCCTGGAATCTTGTTGGACTGGCGTGCTCTGTCGGGCTCAGGCGGCTTCGTGGTGGCGGCCGGCCATCAGGATGCTGGCGTGCAGGCGGCTCGTGGTGTCGTTCGCCGCAGCCTTGCCATGGTTGGTCAGCAGGCCCCAGACCAGGTCGTCATCCATGCGGAAGCGGCACAGCAGCGTGTTGCTCGCGGCCACCTTCATCATCTGCGCCGGGGTCAGCAGGCCGATCAGCGAAGCGCTTTCGTCGCTGATGCCCAGGCGGTACAGGGCTTGCTCGCGGTCGCTGCGGATCAGGCTCTGCGCCAGCATCAGGTAGGACAGGTTGGCTTCACGGATCTCGGTCAGGATTTGGTCTGCGTTCATGTCTGTTGCCTCGGTGTGTGTTGCGGTTTGCTTGCGACTTGTCTCAACGTGGAATGGATTGTGAAGATTTGATTTGGACGGTGACATCAGGTCAGTTCTGTGGCTTGAGTCCACGTTCTTCCATCAGCCGTGTCAGGCAAATTCCTACACGCCTGACAGGCAAGCCGAAGGCGCGCGCAAGTCCTTGTCGCAGAACGAAAAAAAGACCGCGCGTGGCGGTCTTTCGGGGTCGGGCGGGGGCGTTTCAGGCCTGGATGGCGGCTAGGTCGGCGGCGTAGCGGTCGCTCATGTCGTCCGGCAACGCGAAATCTGCCCGCATGACGCGGGCCGTGGTGCGCTCGCGCGGCGTCGTTTCCACCTTGGTCAGCACCACGCGCATGAAGGCAGCCTTGTCCTTCTGGCATTCGCGCAGGCCGTCGTCGAGGTAGCCGAACTGCGCCAGCTGGAAGCGGTGCTCGAACCAGCCCAGGTACCAGAACCAGTCGGTGTAGTACAGCCACGATTTCTCGTTCAGCGCCCGCAGGTGGGTCGGGTCCTGCCAGGCGGTGGGGGCGTGCTCGTACGGCACCTCGATGATGAAGCTGCCGCCGGTTTTCAGCAGCGCCAGGCAATTGCCCATCAGCTGCGGCAGGTCGGGCACGTGCTCGAGCACGTTGTTCGCGAACACCAGCTCGGCGCTGCCTTGCTGCAGCAGCATGTCGCCGCCATAGGACGAGCGGGCCTGCACCGGCCAGGTCACCGGCTGGCCCAGGTCGAGCACCAGGTCGGGCTGGGCGCGCTCGAGGATGTCGATGTTCAGCCAGCCCGGCTTGTAGTCCTTGCCCGAGCCGAGGTTGATGCGCAGCGGCTGCCAGGCCAGCTGCGGCCGGCGCTCCTGGTGCACCCGGCCGTAGCCGGCGGCGAAGGCCAGGATGTCGGCATAGGCCTCGACCGGATCGGTGGCCTCGAAGCGCTGCAGTTGCGCGCGCGCCTGCTCGAAGAACGCCGGCGTGCCGAAATGGCTGCCGAACATCTCCGCCAGGCTGGCCTCGTCGAACCAGGTCACGCAGTCTTCGAAGGCCGCATGCGGCCGCGTCTGCGCGCGGCGCTCGGACAGCACCGGCGTGCCCAGCGACAGGCAGTGCGACACGCGCGCCTGCTCGAAGCGGCTGGACGGGTAGAAGTGCAGGTTGACCACCGCCTTCGTCTGCAGGATCACCTCGTCGCGCTCGGGGCCGTACAGCGGCTGGTCGAACAGCGCGACGCGCCGGCCGCTGGCCTCGATGCGCTGCAGCATCTCGCGCCGGCGCTCGTTCATGCTGCCGATGAACAGCAGGTCGATCGGGCGCTCTTCCAGCGGCACGGCCTGCGCCGGCTTCAGGTAGGGCGCGTACAGCAGCGGAAACAGCGGCACGTCGTCGGCATGCGTCGTGTACGCGGCGATGTTGTCGGCGTCGTACTCGATCACCGCCGAGGCGGCCAGCAGCTTGACGTAGTCCTCGCCCAGCGCGGCGCCGCCGCGGCCCAGCTGCTCCAGGTTCACGAACAGGCAGGTGTAGCGCTCGCGCAGCCCGGTGTCGAAGCCGAGGTGGGCGCCGAACACCAGGTTCACCGCGTCGTGGCGCAGCCGGTTCTTTGCCAGCGTCACGTTGGCACCCAGGCGGCGGAACTGGTGGCGGAAGTAGCGCGCCTGGTCGAGGAAACCGAGCGAATGCACGTAGCCGGGCGGCTGCACGATGCTCAGGTGGATGTCGGGCAGGCCGTTCATGCGGGGGCTCCTTCGGCGGGCAGCGCGAGGTGGTCGGGCGGCAGGCCTTGCGACCAGCGCTCGGCCATCGCCCACAGCAGGCGGCCGAAGTCGCGCGTCCAGGTGTCGCTGTCGAACAGCGGCGCGGTGTCGCGGGCCGCGACCAGGTGGGCACGCAGCGCGGCGCGGGCGGGCGCGTCGGCGGCCAGCGCGAGGATGCGGGCCTCGTAGTCGGCGATGCTCGGGCAGGCGAGCTGCGGCAGGCCCACCGCGGCCAGCAGGCTGGCCGCCACGCGCGACGCGAAGGTCTCGCCTTCGTACGTGACGACCGGCACGCCGGCCCACAGCGCATCGCTGGCGGTGGTGTGGCCGTTGCAGGGCCAGGTGTCGATGAACAGGTCGGCCAGCGCGAGCCGGCTCAGGTGCTCGCGCAGCCCGATCTTCGGCGCGAACACCAGGCGCTGCGGGTCGATGCCGCGCGCGGCGGCCTCGGCGCGCAGCTGGCCGGGCGCGTGCTCGTTCCACTGCAGCAGCCACAGCACGGCACCCGGCAGCCGGTGCAGCAGGCGGCACCAGCTGTCGAACACCTCGGGCGACAGCTTGAACGGCTGGTTGAAGCCGCACAGCACCAGCGCGTCCTCCGGCAGGCCGGCCTGGGCGCGGCTGTACGGGCCGGGCAGCGGGCGCTGGCGGTCGTTCGGCTGGTAGCAGCCGGGCATCAGCGCGAGCTTCTCGCTGTAGTGCGCGGCGTGCTCCAGCGGCGAGACGATCGCGTCGCCGATGAAGTAGTCGATGCCGTCGGCGCTGGCGGCACCGGTCGTGCCGGGGAAGCCGAGGAAGCTCGCCTGCACCGGCGCGGCGCGGTGCGCGAAGATCGGCAGGCGGCCGTCGCGCGTGTGGCCCTTCAGGTCGACCAGCACGTCGATGCCGTCGTGGCGCACCTGCTGGGCGACCTCGAGATCGCTGCGCCTGGCCACGTCGGCGAAGCGGTCGGCGCCGCGGCGCAGCCGCTCGCGCATCGGGCTGCCGTCCTCCGGGCCGTGCGAGTACAAGGTGATCTCGAAGCGGCTGCGGTCGAGCTTCTCGAACACCTCGGCCATCAGCACCGCGGTGGCATGCTGGTGGAAATCGGCGGAAACAAAGCCCACGCGCAGGCGCGCGGGCAGGGGGCGAGGCGCCAGCGGCGGCAGCGGCTCGACGCGCCGCACCTGGAAGCGCCAGCACGAGCGCGCGACGCGCAGCTGCGTGAGCGGATCGTCGGTCAGCGTGACCTGTGCGAACACCGAGGCCCAGCTGGCGGCGTCGTCCGGCAGCGCGGTGGCGCTGCGCTGCAGCGCAGCCACGTCGGCCTGCGCGTTCTGCCAGCGGCACAGCTCGCGTTCGACGAAGGCCAGCAGGCCCTGCGCCGCCAGGTCGCCGCTGCCCAGGCCCAGCACGAGCGCGGTGCGGAAGCACTCGGTGGCTTCGGTCTTCATGCCCAGCGAGTTGAACGACAGGCCAAGCCGGTAGTGCGACAGCGCATGGTCGACGTTGCGCGACAGCGCCTCGAACAGCGCGGCGATCGCCGCCTGGTGCTGGCCGGCATTGAACAGCGCTTCGCCCAGGTTCTGCCAATACTCGGCGCCGCGCGGCGTCTGCTCGGGTTGCTGCTGCAGGCAGCTCGCGGCCTCGGCATAGCGGTGCTGCGCACTCAGGCAGTCGGCCGCGATCATGCGGGCAATCGCATCGTCGGGCCGCAGCGCCAGCGCCTTCTGCGCGCTGGCCAAGGCCTTGTCGTGCGCGCCGTTCTTCATCTGCGCACGCGCGAGGTTCAGCAGGAACAGATGGTCGCGCGGGTTGCGCTGGCTGGCGCGGTGGAAGGCGGTCTCGGCGCGCGCCCAGTCGCCGGCCTTGGCGTGGACCACGCCTTCCTCCCAGTCGCGCTGGGCGCTGCGGGCGGGGGACGACGGCTTGTGGGGCTTGGTATGCATCGCGAAATTCTAGGAAGCGCCCGCCGGGCGAAGCCGCGGAGATGCGCCGCGGATGCCTGCCAGTTCGGCGCTTGGACACATTCCGAAACGTCTTCGCAGACCCTCAAGTTCCGGCCGCAAATGCAGATAGATGCAGGGTCCCAGTCCCGTTGTTCGGGGGATTGCCCAGAAATTTTGGAGGGCAGGTCTCAAGTCCAGAAAGTGGCGGTCCGATAAAGCCTCCAACGGCGACGCAGAAACGGCGCCGGGGTCCGGCAGGCAACAAGAAAGCCGGGCGCAGCAAGCCGCACACCTCGGTGGGCGGTCGTTTAGGCAGAGAGGAAAGCGGTAGAGAAACCAATCTGCCGAGGCAATGCCGGCGCTCTCAGCCGGGTCTCAGTTCAACCGTTATTGGAGTTTTTCAAATGGCAATGTCAGTCAACACCAACGTCACGTCGCTGAATGCACAACGCAATCTGTCGACCACCCAGAACTCGCTGTCGACCGCGATGCAGCGCCTGTCTTCCGGCCTGCGCGTCAACAGCGCCAAGGACGACGCCGCCGGCCTCGCGATCTCGGAGCGCATGGGCGCCCAGGTCCGCGGCATGAACGTCGCGATCCGCAACGCCAACGACGGCATCTCGCTGGCGCAGACCGCTGAAGGCGCGCTGGGCAAGGTCGGCGACTCGCTGCAGCGCATGCGTGAACTGGCTGTCCAGGCCCGCAACGGCACGAACGGCGACAGCGACAAGGATTCGCTGAACAAGGAATTCCAGCAGCTGAGCGCGGAAATCACCCGCGTGCTGGGCGGCACGACCTTCAACGGCATCGCCATCATCGGCGCCAGCGCCGGTGCCAAGGACTTCCAGATCGGTGCCAACACCACGACCAACGACGTCATCACCGTGACGACGACCGACATGACGGCCGATGCCAGCATCACCGCCGTGACGGCCAACACCGTGGTGATCGACAGCACGACGAACTCGGCTTCGCTGAAGACCGTCATCGACAACATCGACGGCGCGATCGACAAGGTGAACAGCGAGCGCGCCATGTACGGTGCGGCGCAGAACCGCTTCGACTCGGTGATCTCGAACCTGCAGACCTCGGTCGAGAACCAGTCGGCTGCCAAGAGCCGCATCACCGACGCCGACTTCGCGTCCGAAACGTCGAACCTGTCGCGGGCCCAGATCCTGCAGCAGGCCGGCACGGCGATGGTGGCGCAAGCCAACCAGCTGCCGCAGCAAGTGCTGTCGCTGCTGAAGTAAGCCGCCAGGCTCGCTTCCAAGGCCCCGCCCGGGAAACCGGGCGGGGCTTTTTCGTTTCGCGGCTCGAATTGGCGGGTCAGACCGGCTCATTTCCCGGTTTAGGACCGCTCCAGTTCTCGGAACAATCACTTCCACAGGTTCCTCGCCCGGGATCTGCGGTCCGGATCCACTGAAGGATGCTGACGGGGCGGTGTGCAGCAGCACACCTTTCATGTCGGTGACCAACGGTGATTCGCGCCGGGTCTGACGCAGGGCATCACCCCCCTGCGGCAAGCGCCGGCGCATTTCGCCGGGAGTCATTGATTCTTGAGGAGTGCTTCATGCCACAAACCATCAACACGAACATCGTTTCGCTGAATGCGCAACGAAACCTGAATTCATCCCAGTCCGCGCTGGCCGTCTCGATGCAGCGCCTGTCGTCCGGCTTGCGCGTCAACTCCGCCAAGGACGACGCCGCGGGCCTGGCCATCGCCGAACGCATGAACGCGCAGGTGCGCGGCATGAACGTCGCGGTGCGCAATGCCAACGACGGCATCTCGCTGGCGCAGACCGCTGAAGGTGCGCTGTCCAAGGTGGGCGACGCGCTGCAGCGCATGCGCGAACTGTCGGTGCAGGCCCGCAACTCGACCAACAGCGGCAGCGACAAGGACTCCCTGAACAAGGAATTCCAGCAGCTGTCGGCCGAAATCGGCCGCGTGCTCGCCGGCACCACGTTCAACGGCCAGCCGATCCTCGCGTCGACCGGCGTCCAGACCTTCCAGGTCGGCGCCAACACGACGGTCAACGACACGATCGACATCAACACCGTCGACCTGACGGTCGATGCCTCGATCACCGCGGTGACCGCGGCGACGACCGTGATCGACAGCACGACCGACTCGACGATGCTCGCGACCGTGATCGACAGCATCGACCAGGCGCTGAACCTGGTGAACGACACCCGCGCCACCTACGGTGCGAGCCAGTCGCGCTTCGATTCGGTGATCTCCAACCTGCAGACGAACGTGGAAAACCAGTCGGCGGCCCGCAGCCGCATCATGGACGCCGACTTTGCCGCGGAAACCGCCGCGCTGAGCCGCTCGCAGATCCTGCAGCAGGCCGGCAACGCGATGGTGGCCCAGGCCAACCAGCTGCCGCAGCAGGTGCTGCAGCTGCTGAAGGGCTGAAGAATCCGGACGGGACGGCGCGGCGCCGGAAAAAAAATCCGCGCCCGGCCCTCAAGTTGCATCGCCGAACATCCGATACACGCGATATCGGACTCCCCGTTGGGGGGCCCATCCTTCTTTTAGGACTGTGGCAGCGAGGCTTCCTCCGCTTGCCGTCCACTCTTCCGAAAGGTTCCGGCCATGGCATCAGTTACTTCAGCAGGGATAGGCAGCGGACTGGACGTCGAATCCATCATCACCAAGTTGATGGCGGTCGAAAAGCTTCCGGTCACGCAGCTCCAGACCGAAGCGACCAAGATCCAGACCAAGATCTCGGCGTACGGCTCGGTGCAGTCGTCCGTCTCCGGTTTCCGCGACGCCGCGCTGGCGCTGACCAAGTCGGCGACCTGGAGCGCGACCACGGCCACCTCGGCCGACACCTCGGCGATCACGGTGTCCAGCGGCAGCAGCGCGGCCGCCGGCAACTACGCGGTCAGCGTGCAGAGCCTGGCCGCGTCGCAGTCGGTGGCCAGCACCAGCTTCGCATCGACCAGCTCCGTCGTCGGTGAGGGATCGCTCACCATCGACGTGGGCAGCTGGGACGTGGGCGAGCCGGGCTTCAAGGCCCGCGCGACCATCAATTCGATGAACATCGCGATCAGCGCGACCGACACGCTGGCCGACGTGCGCGACAAGATCAATGCGGCGGGCGGCGGCGTGTCCGCGTCCATCGTGACCGATTCCAGCGGTGCCCGCCTGGTGCTGTCGTCGACGTCCACCGGCGTCGCCAACGGCTTTCGGGTGACGGCCAGCGGCAGCGGCCCGTCGGCGTTCGCGTACGACGCGACCGACGGCTCGGCGGCAATGACGCGCACGCAGACGGCCGCCGATGCCAAGGCGAAGATCAACGGGCTGGACATCACCTCGGCCAGCAACACGCTGAACGACGTGGTGCAGGGCCTGACGATGAACCTGCAGAAGGTCACGACCGGCGACGTGCAGGTCAGCGTGGCCCAGGACAACACCTCGATCAAGAGTGCGATCACCAGCTTCGTGGCGGCCTACAACGGGCTGTCCTCGCTGTTGAAGAGCCAGACCAAGTACGACGACGCGACCAAGACCGCCGGCACGCTGCAGGGCGACAGCACGGCGGTGTCGCTGCAGCGCCAGCTGCGTTCGATGCTGACGGGGACCGGGACGGCCTCGAGCGCCTTTCCGACGCTGTCGTCGATGGGCCTCGAGATCCAGACCGACGGCACGCTGAAGGTGAGCGACACCAAGCTGAACAGCGCGCTGGCCAACCTGCCCGAGATGAAGAAGGCCTTCGCGAACAGCGACGTGGCCGATTCGGCGAACGATGGCTTCGCGCAGAAGCTGCGCGCGCTGGGCGACCAGGTCCTGGGCACCGACGGCGCGCTGGCCACCCGCACCGCCGGGCTGAACAGCACGCTGAAGGACAACGAGGGCCGGCAGGACGACATCACCACGCGGATGACGGACACCGAGAAGCGGCTGCGCGCGCAGTACACGGCGCTGGACACCAAGATGGCCGGCCTGAACACGCTGAGCACCTACATCACGCAGCAGATCGCCAACTGGAACAAGAGTAGTTAGCCCCCCAGTCGCTTCGCTCCTGCCCCCAAGGGGCGCCACGCCTGGGCCCGGCAAAGCCGGATCCCGGCGCGTTGCTTGATGGGTGCTTCGCTGCGCTTGCACTGCTCCGTTCGGGCTGAGCTTGTCGAAGCCGGCGCACACTGCCGTTCGGGCTGAGCTTGTCGAAGCCTCATTCCGCCGCGCTCACGCCTGGCTTCACTTGAGGGCGAAATGGGCCCTGTTTCAGGCGGTTCCATCGGGCTAAAGGCTGCCCGGGCCGGGCCGATAAACAGTGCATCCAGTCACGACGCAGAAAGCCAACGACATGTTCGCTCCCGCCTACGCCGCATCGCCCTTCGGCCGCCGCCAGACCTACCAGGATGTGCAGGTCAGCACCGGCGTCGACGGCGCCTCGCCGCACCAGCTGATCGCGATGCTGTTCGACGGCCTGGTCGATTGCCTGGCCCAGGCCCGCGGCGCGATCCGTGCCGGCAACATCGAGGCCAAGGGACGTGCCATCGGGCGCGCCGTGCGCATCGTCGAGGAAGGCCTGAAGGGCGGGCTGAACCTGAAGGACGGCGGCCAGCTCGCCGCCAGCCTGAACGAGCTGTATGCCTACATGGCGCTGCGCCTGACGCAGGCCAACCTGCACAGCGACGAAGCGGCGCTGGAGGAATGTGCCCAGCTGGTCGAGCCCCTGCGCAGCGCGTGGGCCGAGATCTCGATGAAGACCGCCGCCTGAACGAACACCACCATGATGAAAACCTACAGCCAGATCGACCGGTCGAACGAGAGCGGAGACCACCCCATGAACAAGGCCCTGTTGAACTACTACGAGGCGATCGAGCGCGCCAGCCAGGACATGCTGGAGGCGGCACGCGTCGGCAACTGGGACCACGTGGTCAAGCTCGAAGGCGCCTGCGCCGTGCTGATCTCCCAGCTCAAGCATGCTGCCGCCCAGCGCCCGCTGGATTCGGAAGAGGCGCAGCTGAAGTCGCGCATCATGCAGCGTATCCTGGTGAACGACGCCGAGATCCGCCACCTGGCCGAACCCTGGCTGGAAGACCTGGACGCGCTGCTGGCCGGCAAGCCGAAAACCGTCCACTGAGCACCCCTTGAGCGGAAGGCCCGTGCGCACGGGCCCGATGCCGAACGGAGAAGAGCATGAGCTTGGACACCTTGCCGATGCCGCTGGACGCCCTGTCTGCCGCCCATGGCGGGCTGGAGGACTTTCGCATCACGGCGGTGCCCGAGGTGCTGGCGATGCTCAAGCGCCTGCAGGACGGCAACCTGCTCGTCAACCTGAACGGCAGCGACGGCTCGGTCTACACGACGACGCTGTGGTCGGTGGACCCGGCACGCGGCCTGATCAGCTTCAGCGCCGAGGCCGAAAGCAACCAGGTGCAGGCCCTGATCGAATCGGAGGACGCGGTCGTCGTCGCCTACCTCGACAGCATCAAGGTGCAGTTCGACGCGATCGGCCTGGTGATGGTGCACAGCGGCCGCAATGCGGTGCTGAACTGCGCGCTGCCGCGCGAGCTGTTCCGCTTCCAGCGCCGCAACGGCTACCGGGTGCGCCCGCTGCTGCGCAGCACGCCGACGGCGCGCGTGCGCCATCCGGCGATCCACGAGATGCCGCTCGCGCTGCGGGTGCTGGACGTCAGCATCGGCGGTTGCGCGCTGTTCCTGCCCGACGACGTGCCGCCGCTGCAACCCGGCGTGGTGCTGAACGGCGTGCAGATGGACCTGGACGTGGACACCCGCCTCAGCGTGGCGCTGCGGCTGCAGCACGTGACCTCGCTGAACCCCGAATCGCGCGGCGTGCGCCTGGGCTGCGAGATCGTCGACCCCGGCCACGACGTGGCGCGGCTGTTGCAGCGCTACATCGACCAGACCCAGAAGCGCCAGCGCATGCTGGGCGGCTGAAAAGCCCCCCAGTCGCTTCGCTCCTGCCCCCAAGGGGCGCCACGCCAGGGGCCTGGCAAAGCCAGTTCCCCGGCGCGTTGCTTGATGGGTCGCGTGCTGCGTTTGCTCCAATCCGGCACCGCCCCACACGACACCAGAGCGAGCGTAGCGCGCGACCCATCAAGCCACTCCCGCGGAGCCGGCTTTGTCGGGCCGCTGGGAGGCGCCCCTTGGGGGCAGGAGCGAAGCGACTGGGGGGCCATATAAGATCCGCTGATGCGAATCGAAATCGAGCCCGGTGTGCGGCTGTTTGTGGACGTCGAAGGCCCCGGCCTCATCCCTGAAGGCGACACCGTTCGCGAGAAACCCACCCTGGTGCTGCTGCACGGCGGCCCCGGCTTCGACCACGTCGCGTTCAAGCCGGCGTTCTCGCGCCTGGCCGACCTGGCCCAGGTCGTCTACTACGACCACCGCGGCCACGGCCTGAGCGACCGCCGCCCGAGCAGCGAATGGACGCTGGACACCTGGGCCGACGACGTGGTGCGCCTGTGCGACGCGCTCGGCATCGTCAGGCCCATCGTGCTCGGCCAGTCGTTCGGCGGCTTCGTCGCGCAGCGCTACATCGCCCGCCACCCGGCGCACGCGGCCAAGGTGATCCTGTCCAGCACCGCCGGCAGCATGGCGATGCCGCGCAAGCTGGCGATGTTCGAGCAGCTCGGCGGCCCCGAGGCGCGCCGCATCGCCGAACGCTTCTGGGCCGACCCGAGCGAGGCCAACACCGCCGTCTACCAGCAGGTGTGCAAGCCGCTCTACAACCCGAGCCTCGTCGGCCGCGCCGACCTGGGGCCGTGGCGCTTCACCGCCCCCGAGATCCTGCAGGCCTTCATCCGCGGGGAACAGCAGCAGATGAACCTGCTGCCCGGCCTGGCGCAAGCCCGCTGCCCGGTGCTGGTGATGGCCGGCGAGCTCGACCCGGTGTGCCCGCTGGAAGACGCCCGCGACATCGCCGAGGCGCTGCCGCCGCAGTGGATGCAGTTCCACGCCTTCCCCGGCATCGGCCACGGCGCCTGGCGCGAGAAACCCGACGACGCGTTTCAAGTGCTGCGCCGCTTCATCTCCGAAGCCGGTTGACGGCATGATGTCGGGTCTGCTGTAACGATCCACCCGCCTGCCGCCATGACCGAAGAACTGTTCCGCGAAGACGCCTCCCTGGACCACTGCGAGGCCCGCATCACCGTGCTGGACGCGCAGGGCGTGCAGCTCGACCGCACCGTGTTCTATCCGCTGGGCGGCGGCCAGGCCGGCGACCGCGGCGAGCTGCAGTTGCCCGACGGGCGCGTGCTGCAGGTCGCCGACACGCGCAAGGGCGCCGCGCCGGGCGAGATCGTCCACGTGCCGGCGCCTGGGCAGGAGGCGCTGCTGGCCAGCCTGGCCGTCGGCCAGCCGGTGACGGCCCGCATCGACCGCCAGCGGCGTGCGCGCCACATGCGCTTCCACACCGCGACGCACCTGCTGTGCGCGCTGGTGCCGCACCAGGTCGACGGCTGCTCGATCACCGCCGACTCGGCGCGGCTCGATTTCCACATGACCGAGCCGCTCGACAAGGAGACGCTGAGCGCCGGCATCGCCCGCCTGGTGGCCGAGGCCCACCCGGTGCGCCACCGCTGGATCAGCGAGGACGAGCTGGATGCCAACCCTGGCCTCGTGCGCAGCATGAGCGTGCAGCCGCCGCGCGGGCTGGGCCGCGTGCGCGTGCTGGAGATCGAAGGCGTCGACCTGCAGCCCTGCGGCGGCACGCACGTCGCCAACACCGCCGACATCGGCGCGGTGGTCGTGACCAAGATCGAGAAGAAATCGGCGATGACGCGCCGCGTGGTGCTCGGTTTCGCATGAACAGGATCCCGCTGTCGATCGGACGAGGCTGGTCATGACAGACGAAAGAGAGTTGCGCTGGGCGGACACGAGGTGGGGCGAGCACCCGCCGGCGCTGCCCACGCTCGACCCGGTGCTGATGGCCGTGCTGCTGGAGCACATCAACACCCGCGTCGCCGTGGTCGGTCGCGACTGGCGCTATGCGTACGCCAACCTCGAGGCGCTGCGCTTCATGGGCCTGCCGGCCGAGCGCGTGATCGGGCGCCACATGTCCGAGGTGCTCGACGAGGGCGTCTACCGCAGCTTCGTGCCGATCTTCGAGCGGCTGTTCGCCGGCGAATCGCTGCACCTGCAGGGCTGGGTGCAGTACCAGAAGCAGGGCCGGCGCTACCGCGAGCAGGCCCTGGTGCCCTACACGCCCGGCGGCGGGCCGGTGCAGGCGGTGGTGGTGTGCGGGCTGGACCACACCGACCTGCGCCTGGGCGAAGAGGAGCTGGCGCTGCGCCAGGAGCAGCTGCGCGCCAGCGAGGCGCTCAAGTCGGCCATCGTCGACCACGCGCTCGCGGCGCTGATCTCCACCGACGAGCAGGGCCGCATCGTCGAATTCAACCCGTCGGCCGAGACGATCTTCGGGCGCCGGCGTGCCGACGTGGTGGGCCTGCCGGTCAGCGAGGTGATCGTGCCGGAGCGCCACCGCGCCGCCCACGAGGCCGGCTTGCGCCGCATGCAGGCCGGTGGCGCGCCGCAGGTGCTGGGCAAGCGCATGGAGCTGCACGCGCTGCGCGCCGACGGCAGCGAATTCCCGGTCGAGATGGTGCTGTGGCGCAGCGACGTCGGCGGCACGGCGTTCTACACCGCGTCGATCGCCGACGTGTCCGAGCGTCACAACGCCACGCAGCAGATCGAGCGCCAGCGCGAGGCGCTGCGCCAGAGCGAGCGCCTGACGGCGATGGGCAGCCTGCTGGCCGGCGTTGCGCACGAGCTGAACAACCCGCTCGCGATCGTGATGGGCCGGGCCACGCTGCTGGAGGAGAAGTGCGAGGACCGCCCCGACCTGCAGCACGACGTGCGCCGCATCCGCGAGGCCGCCGAGCGCTGCGGGCGCATCGTGCGCACCTTCCTGAACATGGCGCGCAGCCGGCCCTCCGAGCGCGGCGCGGTGGCGCTGAACGACCTGGTGCGCGCGTCGGCCGACCTGCTGGGCTACACCTACCGCAGCCACAACGTCGAGCTGCAGCTCGACCTCGACCCGCAGCTGCCGCACGTCAACGCCGACGGCGACCAGATCTCGCAGATCGTGCTGAACCTGATGGTCAATGCGCAGCAGGCGCTGACGCTGACGGTGGGCGAGCGCCGCGTGCACGTGAGCACCGGCGTCGAGCAGCGCCGCACCGACCGCGAGCCGCGCGTCTGGCTGCGCGTGGTCGACAGCGGGCCGGGCGTCGAGCCCGAGGTGCGCGCCCGGCTGTTCGAGACCTTCTTCACCACCAAGCCCGAGGGCCTGGGCACCGGGCTCGGGCTGTCGGTGTCGCGTTCGGTGGCGCGCGACCATGGCGGCGAGCTGGTGCTCGAGGCGTCGACGCGCGGTGCGTCGTTCCGCCTCAGCCTGCCGCTGAGCGGCGAGGCCGAGCCGGTCGAGGCCGAACCCGCGGCTGCGCCCGCCGAGGTGCCGGCGCTGGCCCAGGTGCTGGTGGTGGACGACGAACCCGAGCTGGCCGACCTGGTGCGCGACATGCTGGAGCGGGCCGGCTACTCGGTGGCCACCGCGACCTCGGGCGCGGTGGCGCTGGAGCTGCTGGACGCGGCGCGCTTCGACGCGGTGGTGTCCGACCTGCGCATGCCCGACATGGACGGCGCGGCGCTGTGGCGCGCCGCGTCGGCGAAGCAGCCGGAGCTGGCGCAGCGCTTCCTGTTCGTCACCGGCGACACGTTGTCGCCGGATGCGAGCGAGTTCTTGAAGGCGACGCGCTGCGCCGGCCTGGACAAGCCGTTCTCGAAGCCCGACCTGCTGGCGCGCGTGGCGGAGATGCTGAAGCCTCAGCCCAGCGTGTAGTGCAGGTCGTAGCTGTGGGCGCCGGCCGCGATCGTGATGGTCAGCGTGCCGGCCAGGCCGGTGAGTTCGCCGGTGCCGGAGTCGGGCACCACGCTGACCAGCAGTGTCGGTGCGCCGCGGTTCATCGTGCCGCTGTGCTGCAGCACGAAGCTGCCGCGTTTGCCGTGCAGCGTGCCGTCGACCCGTTCGAGCGCGACGTAGCCGGCCGAGCCCTGGGTGGCGGTGCCGGCGGCCAGCATCTCGCCCGTGCCGGTGGCGACCAGGTCGCCTTCGTAGCGCTTGTCGAGCGTCCTGCGGCCGAGCGTGCTGCCCGCGGGCTGTTCCTCCATCGGCTGGGGCGACATCTTGACGCTGAAGCTGCCGTGGGCGTGGTGGGTCATGGGTGTCTCCGGATCAGGTGCCGAAGCGTTCGGCGGAACGGGCGCGCGCCTTGGCGGCCTCGACCTCGCGGTCGCGCGGCTGGGCCGTCGTGACCAGCGAATCGATCAGTGTGCGCGCCGAGGCCGCGACCTCGGCCACGGCGCGCTCGAACGCCGCTTCATTGGCCTTCGACGGCACCGTGAAGCCGCTGAGCTTGCGCACGAACTGCAGCGAGGCGTCGCGGATCTCCAGCTCGGTGGCCGGCGGCTCGAAGTTGAACAGCGTCTTGATGTTGCGGCACATCGCAGCCCCTCCTAGCGAAGCTTCCAGGCCAGCAGCAGCGCGACCGCCGCCGGCACGGCGTAGTTGAGCAGCAGGATCGGGAGTTCCTCGCCGACCGAGTAGCCGGCCCGCGCGACCCCGATCCACATGTTGACGGCGCAGATCAGCAGCCACAACACAAGGAATCCACCGCCCGCCCAGGTCACTGCCGACGGATAGTGGGCGCTGGACAATCGGGCGAGCACGAACATCGAACCGAGCAGCATCAGGCCGGCAGACAGGAAGTAGAGGGTGCGCATCAGGGGTCCTTGGCAGCGGGGTAGGGTGACGAAGCGGCAGCCTTTCGCCGATTCTGCCGCGCCTCGATGCGCTTGCGGGCCGCATCGGTCAGTCGCCGACGATGGCCAGCGAGAACCCGTCCCAGCCCTTGCTGCCCACCGTCTGGATTGCGGTGGCCGACAGGCGCGGATGGGCCGCCATCAGCTCGAAGAAGCGCCGCACCCCGACCACGTTCGCATCGCTGCTGGCCGCGTCGGCCACCGCGCCGTTGCGCACCACGTTGTCGCCGACGATCGCGGTGCCGGGGCGCGACAGCGTCATCGCCCACTCCAGGTACAGCGGGTTGCTCGGCTTGTCGGCGTCGATGAAGATGAAGTCGAACGGCCCGACCCCTTCGGCCGCCAGCTGCGGCAGGCTGTCGGCGGCACGGCCGGTGCGGATCTCGACGCGGTCGGCCAGGCCGGCGCGCGCGATGTTGATGCGCGCCACCTCGGCACAGGCCGGGTTGGCTTCCAGCGTCACGACGCGGCCACCCGCGGGCAGCGCGCGGGCCAGCCAGATCGTGCTGTAGCCGCCCAGCGTGCCGATCTCGAGGATGCGCCGCGCCCCCTGCATGCGCGCCAACAGGTGCAGCAGTGCGCCCTGGTTGGGCGCCACGTGGTGGGCTGGCAGCCCGGCCGCATCGCTGTCGCGCAGCGCCTGGTCCAGGACGTCGTCGGCCGGCAGCAGCGTGCTGCAGAAGTAGCCGTCCACCGCGTCCCACGCGCGCTCATTCGCCATCGATGAACCCTTTCTGCAATGCCGTCGCCTCGTCCCCGAAGATCGCCATCGCGGTGCGCATGCGCTTGAAGCCGAAGCGGCGGTAGAACGCCTCCTTGCCCGGCACCGCATAGAGGATGATCTTGCGGTGCCCGGCACACAGTGCCAGCAGCCGCGACACCACCTCGCGGCCGGCGCCGGTGCCCTGGTGATCCGGGTGCACCGCGACGTCGCACAGGTAGGCGCAATCGGCGCCGTCCGACAGCACGCGGCCGGCCGCCACCAGGCGCCCGCCGTCGTCGCGCGCGAAGCAGCTGTAGCGGCTGTTGGTGAACACCGTCTGCAGCAGCGCCGCGGTCTTGGTGCCCAGGGGCGCGGCGCGGTACAGCGCCTCGAGTTCGTCCCAGCCGATGCCGTGCCAGGAGGTGGTCCAGGTCAATGCCAATCGATGCGCTCCGTGCTCAGGCGGCCCGCGGGCGCGCGACACGCTGCGCCGGGTCGTAGAAGAAGGTCTCCTCGGCGATGCGCTCGCCTTCCCAGCGCTGCCACGCCAGCTCTTCCATGTGCGTGCTGCTGCCGTCGGCCCATTCGAAATCGAAGATCCAGCGGATCACGACGTGGTCGTCGTTGACCAGCACCGGGCGCACGCACTGCGAGCGCACCGAGGCGGCCCGCGCCAGCACCTTGCGCTCGTTCGCGACGTGCGCTTCGCGGCCGACGCGTGGCGCCGCCTGGTTCTCCTGCATCGTCGAGTGCTCGGTGTAGAACGCCTCGCAGGCATCGGCATGTGCGTTGCTCTCGACCATCGCGATGAAGCGCTCCAGCGTCTGGGCAGTGGGCATCGGCTGTCTCTTTCCATGGGGGCAGGCGGACATTGTGCGACCAATGTCCCCCAGCGGGCGAGGGGTGACAGCCGATCGACAGCGCACCTGCACATCATGCACGCCACGTCGCGGCCACCAGCGACGACCACCTGGAGACAACGCATGCAGATCACCGGCATGTTCCATGGAGCGCGCCTGTTGCAGTTCGTCGGCTTCCCCGCCACCGAGGTGCTGGGCCCCGGCGCCAGCGAGGAAGAGATCAAGTCCCTGATCGACCGCCACGGGCAGGTGTTCGTGAAACCGATGTTCAAGGGCGGCATTGGCAAGAAGGGCAAGGCCGGCCTGCTGGGGCGCGCGCGCGACCTGCGCAGCGCGCTGGCCGAGAAGGAGCGGCTCTACTTCGCCGAGCACACGGTGGGGCCGCTGCGCGCCAAGGCCAACGGCGTCACCTTCGAGGCCGGCGTGCCGGCGCGCCACGAGGTGTATTTCTCGATCACCGATTCGACGCGCTTCCGGGCCCCGGCGATGACGCTCACGCACCGCGGCGGCGTCGACATCGAAGAGGTCGACCGCAGCGAGATCGCGGTCGTGCCCTTCGACCCGCTCACCGGGCTGAAGGCCTTCGTCGTCGCCAATGCGCTGAGCGAGATCGGCGCGCCGAAAGAGATCATCTCGCCGCTGGTGCAGCAGCTGCCCAAGCTGTGGGAGCTGTTCCACGACTTCGGCATGACGACGCTCGAGCTCAACCCGATCCGCCTGCGCGAGGACGCGAAAGGCCGGCTCACGCCGGTGGCCTGCGACTTCAAGTGCGGCTTCGACCGCGACGATCCGCGCTGGGCACGGCTGGGGCTGCCGCCGCACCTGTTCGCGGCCGACCATTCCGATTTCGAGCAAGAGATCAACCAGCTGCGCACCCACCAGGGCCAGAGCGACGTCTACGTCGTCAACGAGCAGGGCACGATCCTCGCGCCCACCTTCGGCGGCGGTGCCAACTCGCTGGTCACCGAGATGCTGGGCGACGCGGCCATCATCTCGTCCGACTTCGGCGGCAACCCGCCCTACGAGAAGATGAAAGAGGTGGCGCGCATCTGCTTTCGGCACTGGCTGAAGCAGGCCAACGTGCTGTTCGTCATCGGCGGCAAATCCAACAACACCGACATCCACGAGACGCTGCGCGCGATCGCCGATGCGCTGCGCGAGCACGTCGGCCGCCATGGCGCGACGCCGCTGTACGTGGTGCTCGGTCGCGGCGGCCCGAACCTGGTGCGCGGCATGGCCGTGCTGCGCGACACCTGCGACCAGCTGGGCCTGCCGTACCGGCTGTTCGGCTTCGATTCCGACATCAGCCAGGTCATCGCCTACGCGAAGCAGGCGGATGCGTGGATGAAGTCCGGCGGCCGCGCGCAATTGGCCGCGAGGCTGGGCCTCGTCGAAACCGCCTGAGGGAGGACCGCATCGTGCACAAGCAAGGGCTGGGCGATTTCAAGTACTACGTGGGCATCGGCTCGCTGTCGCAGGTCGCGACGCGCGCCGACCGCGTCTGCGTGCTCAACATCCTGGGGGCCGAATCGAGCGAGGTCACGCCGGTCGGCCATGCCTGGTCGGGCGGCAACGTGGTGTTCGGCACCGCGCCCGGCAAGGGCGGCCAGGTGCTGCCCACCGCGATCGGCGACATCCCCGTCTACAACAACGTGCGCGACGGGCTGCAGGCGGGGCACCGCTTCAACTGCGGCGTGGTCTACCTGCCGCCTTCGGCGGCGCGCGACGGCGTGGCCGAGCTGATCCGCGTGAACCCCGAGCTGAAGAAGGTGTTCATCGTCACAGAGAAGATCTCGGTGCACGACGCGCGCGAGATCCGCGCGATGGGGCAGCAGGCCGGCGTCGACATCTTCGGCGCCAATGGCCTGGGCGTGGCCGACGCCTGGCACCGCGTGCGCATCGGCGGCGCGCTGGGCGGCGATGCGCCGGGCGACACGCTGCGGCCCGGCTCGATCGCGGTGTTCTCGAACTCCGGCGGCTTCTCGACGACGATCTCGCAATACCTGCGCATGAGCGGCTGGGGCACGACCACGGTCATTTCCAGCGGCAAGGATGTCTACATCCACTATGCCGCGCCGGAGTTCGCGTTCGCGCTGGCCAACGATGCGCGCAGCAAGGCGGCGGTGCTCTACTGCGAGCCGGGTGGCTTCTACGAGCTGGACGCCCACTTCACGAAGCCGGTGGTCGCCTGCGTCGTCGGCCGCTGGAAGCGCCGGCTGACGCGGGCGGTCGGCCATGCCGGCGCGATGGCCGGCGGCGACGACGACGCGCTCGCGAAGGAGCGCTGGTTCCAGGACAAGTTCGGTGTCGACGGCATCTTCACGCCCGAGGCGCCGCGCTTCTCGGCGCGCGGCGCGCTGGTCACCAACATCGCGCACATCCCGGCCGCGCTGATGGCGGTGATGCGCGCCAATGCGACGCTGCCCGATTTCGAGCCCGAGGGCGACCTGGCGCTGAAGCCCTGGTTCGGCTCGGATGCCGGCCTCGCGCTGCCGCCGCCGCTGGCGCTGCCGGTGGTGGAGGCGATCGCGCCTTTCGGCGCCCAGGTGGCGCAGGTGAACCGCCAGGTCGGCTGCAGCGTCGCGCGCCAGCCGATGAAGGATGCGTCGGGCGCGTCGCAGATGGACCCGCTGACGCAGGTCAGCAGCCTGCACGGCGTATCGATGCTGCAGGCGGCGACGCTGCCGCTCGAGGCGATGGTCAAGCTGGCGCTGTTGCACGAGGCGGGCGACGACAACGACCGGCACCTGGTGGCCACCGCGGTCGCGGCGCACGTCAACCTGCACGGCACGCCGGTGCTGGCCGCGGCGCAGGCGGCACGCGATGCCGGCAATGCACCGAACGCGGTGCTGGCCGCGGCGGCCGCGATCGTCGGGCCGCGCAGCCAGCGGGCGGCGCGCGAGGCGGTGAAGCTGCTGATCGATCGCTTCGCGGCGGCCGGTCTGAAGGATCCGCTGCACGACGCCTTCGATGTCGGGCGTGTCGACATCAGCGGCTGCGAGAGCCTGGTGGGCGCGCAGCCCGATGCGCGTGCCCAGGCGCTGCTGGTCGCGCTGGAGGCGCGCGGGGCCCGTTCCGCCATGCTGCGCTGGCTGCGGGCGCTGCCGGGCCATCCGACCGCCGATGCGGTGCTGGCCGCAATCACGACCTCGCTGGCCTGGACGCCGCTGTTGTCCAAGCGCGTCTCGCGCCTGACGGTCGAAAGCCTGCCGTGGTGGATGGCGCTGTTCGGCACGCTGATCGGTGCATCGGCCGATGCCGTGCGGCACCGGCCCGGGCGCTTCGCCGGGCTCGACGACGCGCAACTGCTGGGCCGCTGCAGCCTGGCCGAGATCGCCTTCGCGGCGCTGCTCGGGCTGCAGCCGGCCGACGACGACCTGTTCGTGTTCCAGACCCTGCTCGGCCTGTTGCTGACGAACGGGCCGGGTGCGATCTCGGCGCAGGGGGCCAAGGGCGCGGTGTCGGCCGACGGGCCCGAATCGCCCGAGCGCGTGCAGCTGAACAAGGCGCTGGTCGGCTTCCTGACGCACACCGGCTACACGCACGGCGGTAACGGCTATGAAGGCATCGCCTTCCTGAACGACCAGTTCCGCGACACCGGTCTCACGGACCCGGGCGACCCGCAGCACGGCATCGACCTGCAGGCGCTGGCGGCGCGCACCGCCGAGCGCTATGCACGCTACAAGGCCGAGCGCCGCGGGGCCGGCAGCCTGGACATCGCCAAGCTGCCGGGCGTGAACCACCCGGTGTTCCGCGACAAGCCGGTCAACCACGACCCGCGCGAGGTCTTCATCGCGCAGCTGTGCGAGCAGCACGGCGGCCACAACGCCTTCCATGCCTTTTACCGGGCGCTGGTGCAGGCGCTGTTCGATGCCGGCGTGTCGCGCAACGTCTATTGCGTGAACGTCGATGCGGTGATCGCGGCCTTGCTGCTGAAGATGCTGTGGCAGCGCATGCGCCGCGGCGAATTCGCCGAGCACGACCTGGAGACGGCGGCGTTCACGCTCTTCCTGTACCCGCGCATGCTGGGCTGCGCGGCCGAGATCGACGACCACCTGAACCGCGGCCGCAACATGGACACGCGCACCCCCGCAACGCAGTGCCGCCACATCGCGTAGCCCGGATGCCAATCCGGGAATCGTGACCCTGGATCCCCGGATTGGCATCCGGGCTACCCTGGGGTGATCTCCTGCGCCTTCTTCATCGCCACCAGGCCTTGCTCGATCATCCCCGCGATGGCGGGTGCCAGCTCGTTCGGCAACAGGTCGGCGATCCAGACCAGGCGGCACGCGTGCTCGCCGGCCTCGAACACCTGCACCGATGCGTTGTGGTGGGTCAGGCGCCCGCCGACCGCGGCCCAGGCCAGCCGGCGCTGGGTGTCGTCCACGTCGACGATCAGCTCGCGCGCCTGCATGCCGTTGGCGAAGGTGACCAGGCGGGCATCGCCCTCCAGGCGGCAGTCGGTCACGAAGCCCGGCACCAGGCGGGTGTGCAGCGCGCCGACGTCGCGCACGGCATCCCACAGCTGCTCGGCGGGAACGTTGATCGTCACTTCTCTGCGGATCGAGGCCATCGTGCGCTCCTGGTGGGTGGCGGGACCCTCAGGCTAGTGGATCGTCCGAGGCGTACCCGCCGTTTCCGGACATGTTCATCCCGCCGGCGAATCCTTCCACTCGCGGCGCAGCAGCCCGTACAGCCAGCTGTCGGACACCTCGTCGCCGACGATCCAGCGTTCGCGCAGGTGCCCTTCGCGCACGAAGCCCAGCCGCTCCAGGCTGCGGGCCGAGCCGAGGTTGCGCGGATCGAGGTCGGCCTCGATGCGGTTCAGGTCCATCGCGGTGAAGCCGTGGCGCACCAGCGCGACCAGGGCTTCGTGCATGTAGCCGTGGCCCCAGGCCGCACGTGCCAGTGCATAGCCGATCTCGGCGCGCCGGCAGCCGGGGCTGAGCTTGAACAGCGTGCAGGTGCCGATCAGCGCAGCGTCGCTGCGCCGCTCGATGCCCAGCCGAAGCTCTTCGCCGGCCGCCATCGCCACGCGGTCGTGCTCGATCATCGCGTGCGCGGGGGCGATGGAAGTCCAGGGCGGCGTGCTCCAGTAGCGCATCACCTCGGGGTCGCTGAAGACCTGCAGCAGGGCCGGGGCGTCGCCGTCACGCAGCGGGCGCAGCAGCAGGCGTCCGGTGGCGAGGCGTGTCGATTCGAAAGAAGGCATCGGGGGTTCAGTACAGCGTGGTGCGCTGCCGCTGCGGCAGGTCGCGGTCGTAGGCGGCTCCATCGATGGCCGAATCGGTCAGCGCGGCCAGCATCGTGCCGGCCGATGGCACCGCAGTGGCCGGGCGCGACTCGGGCGGCGCCCAAAGCTTCGAGCGCTGCATCGCGCGTGCGCACTGGAACAGCACGCTCTCGACCGTGACCTCGATGACGCACTTCGGCGGCTGCCCGTCCATCGCCAGGCGCTGCAGCAGATCGGGCGAGACCGAGATGCGCGCGCGGCCGTTGACCCGCATCGTCTCGCCGACACCCGGAATCAGGAACAGCAGCGCGACGCGCGGATCGGCCAGGATGTTGCGCAGGCTGTCGATGCGGTTGTTGCCGCGCCGCTCGGGCAGCAGCAGCGTGCGTTCGTCGACCACCGTCACCAGCCCGGCGGGGTCGCCGCGCGGCGAGGTGTCGAGGCCGCCCGGGCCGGCGGTGGCCAGCACCGCGAACGGCGAAGCCTCGATCCACTGGCGGTAGACCGGATGAAGGTGCGTGACCTCCTTGCGGATCGAGGCCTCGCCGACCGGGCCGAACAAGGCTTCGAGGGCGGACAGGTCGCTGATCAGGTGCGGGTCGGTCATGGAGGTCGTTCCAGGAATCGGGTCTTCAGCGCGACGGGGAGCTTCTCCACCGCCTGGCGCAGCATCGGCCGGGGCATTGTCGTGGCGAACGCCTCGAGGAGGGCGAGCAGGCGTGACGGGTCGTGCTTGCCGGCCTCGCGGACCCAGGAGCCGACCGCCTTCTGCACCAGCGGGTGCGCGTCGTGCAGCAGCAGCTCGGCAAGCCGGAAGGTGTCGTCGATGTCGCCGGTGCGGATGAAGAACCAGGTCGCGACGATGGCGGTGCGGCGTTCCCACGGGTTCGGTGACCGGGCGAGCTGGTAGAGGGCGTCGCGCGGCCGGTCGGCCAGCCAGCCGCCGACCACGTGCGGCGCGGCGCGATCGACCAGGTCCCAGTTGTTGATGCGGTCGTGCCGGCGCAGGTAGAGCTCGAACAGCGCCTGGCGCTGTGCGGGCGGGGTGCGCCTGGCACGGGCCTGGAAGTCCATCACGCTGACGGCCGCCATGCGCACTTCGTAGTGCGGGTCGTCGAGCAAGGCTTCGACCTGGTCGAGCGGCAAGCCGGCATGGGCCTTGGCGATCGGGAAGACCTGGCCGATGGGGACGCCGAGGATCCGGTTGTCGCTGGAACGGGCGTCGGGATCGGCATGGAAGAACCGGGCGACTTCGGCCACGGCATCCGGGCGGGCCATCGCGCGCAATGCGGCAACGAGTGTGCGGTGCGGTGCGGCGGGCATCGGCGGCTCGCTTCAGCTCATGCGGGCAGCTCGCGCGCCATCAGGAACTTGCTGATGCCCGGCGCAAAGCCCTGCAGCTCGGCGCGTACCTCGTAGCCGAGCGAGCGGTACAGCGCGGGGGCCTGGAAGCTGAAGGTCTCGAGGTAGAAGATGCGGCAACCGCGCTGCTGCGCCTGCTGTTCGAAGGCGCGGATCAGCCGCGCGCCGATGCCTTGCCGGCGGTGCGCCGCGTCCACCCACAGCTGCTGCAGCTCGCAGCACGCGCCCCAGGTGCGCCCGACCGCGCCGCCGATGGCCTCGCCGGACGCGAGCCGCGCGAAGCACGACAGCGGCCGCACCTCGTGCAGCGGCGCGGCGGCGGCGTTCGAGCGGTCGAGGCCCTTGTCGACGAGCCGGCCTTCAGAGGTGGGAACGTCGTCATGCAACGTGATCGAGGGGGGCGAGGCGGGTTCTTGCATCAGGTCGCGTAGGCGTTCGACGCCAGGAATGCCTTCACGGCGCGGCTGCGAAAGTGAGCCGGCGCAGGCCGACGACCAGGCCCAGCAGGATGACGAGCGTTCGGGGAGCGCCAGAGAACATGAAAACTCCATTTGTTGCAGGACGCGCAGCTTACGCACGGGACCGTGGGGCGTCCAGGGGAACGCATGGGAGGACGACCGTGAAACCGACCAGGCGCATGGCCTGCGGGCCGTGTCCGCTAGAACGAGGCGCAGGCACGTGCCTTCACGCGCAGCACCGCCTCCTGCTGGAACCTCGACTTGTACTCGGCAACGATCTCGCGCACCCGCTGCTCGCTGTCCGCGTCGTCCGAGTGGACGAGGTCGAGCACATGCGACGCTTCCTGCACGATGGCGCCATCGGCGCCGCGCCACTGCCCCGACGCCTGCCAGGCGGTGAGGCCTTGCGGGAAACGGGGCGTGACGGCGCTGCCCAGGAATGCAGACCATTCCTCGGGCGAGACGGTGCCGCCGGGCTTGGCCGTGCCGAAGTACAGCGCGTCGTGGATGGACGATTGCCCGGCACCGGTGCAGGCGAGTTGCTGTGTGGATGCGCAAGCGCCGAGGGCGAGCGCCAGGACGCAAACTGCGGGACGAAGGTGCATGGAATCAGGCCTGTCGATCGGGGTGGCGCCTGCGGAACTCCGGCGGATACAGCCACCAGCTCGCCAGCACCAGCAGCCCGAAGAGCGAATAGGCCAGCACGAACACCCAGGGTGGTGCGTCGTGGTAGAGCAGCAGCTGCAGCCAGTGTTCGATGAAGCCGCCGGCGTAGGTGGGTGCGTCGGCCTTCGAGCGCAGCCACATCTCCAGCGTGGTGAGCGGGCAGGTGATGTCGAACCAGGATTCGAGCACGACCACGCCGATGGCCGCGGCGTGTGCCAGCCGGAACCACGGCCGGTTCACCCAGCGCCAGCGGCGCAGGTTGCCGGCGACGACGAGCACCAGCCCGAGGACGACGAAGGCCACGATGCCCAGGTGAAGGACCAACACGGCGTTGGACAGCAACTGGAAGAGGGTGTCCATGCGGGTCAGTGCTTCTTCGTCAGCGCCACGCCGTCGACCGTCATCTCGCAGCCGCCAGCAAGGCCTTGGAGAGCGGCTGCAGGGCATCTATACTGTATTTAAATACAGCGTTTCCGGCCGGCTTCATCGTGCGCATTTCCGATCCTCCCCTCGCGTGCATTCCGATGGCGCCGCAGCTTACGGACGGAAACGCCGTGCGTCCAGCGCCTGCCTGAGCCTGCCTTGCGATGCTGCCCCCCTACGCCGAGCTGCACTGCCGCAGCAACTTCAGCTTCCTCACCGGGGCCTCGCACCCCGAGGAGCTGGTGGCGCGTGCCGCCGAGCTCGGCTACAGCGCGCTCGCGATCACCGACGAATGCTCGCTGTCCGGCGTGGTGCGGGCGCACGTCGAGGCGCAGCGCCATGCGCTGCACCTGATCATCGGCAGCGAGATGCGCCTCACGCTGCCCGACGACGGCGGCCCGCACGCGCGCCTCGTGATGCTGGCGCAGACGCGCCGCGGCTACGGCAACCTGTCGCACTGGATCACCGTCGCGCGGCGCCGTGCCTCCAAGGGCAGCTACCTGGCCCATCCGTCCGATCTCGAAGGCGGCGTGCCCGATGCGCCCACGCTGGCCGGCCTGCCCGATTGCCTGGCCCTGCTGGCGCCCGATGCCTCGCAGGCGTTCGAGACGGTGTTCGCCCACGCGATGTGGCTCAAGACCTGGTTCCACGGGCGGGCTGCCCTGCTGGTCGAGCGGTTGCACCGGCCCGGTGACGACGACTTGCTGGCCACCGTGGCCCGCGTCGCGCAGATGACGGGCCTGCGCGTGGCGGCCGCGGGCGACGTGCTGATGCACCTGCGCTCGCGCAAGTCGCTGCAGGACACGCTGACCGCGACGCGGCTGAACCTGCCGCTGGCGCAATGCGGCCTGCAGCTGGCGCCGAATGCCGAGCAATACCTGCGCTCGCGCAGCCGCCTGGCCGGCCTGTACGACGCGCCGTGGCTGGACAACACGCTGTGGCTGGCCGCGCAGTGCAGCTTCTCGCTGAAGGAGCTGAAGTACGAGTACCCGCGCGAGGTCGTCCCCGAAGGCCTGACGCCGATCGCCCATCTGCGCAACCTGACGTATGCCGGTGTGCCCAAGCGCTTTCCGAAAGGTTTGAAGGACGAGCACGCAAAGCAGATCGAGGACGAGCTCGCGCTGATCGAGCAGCTCGGCTACGAGGCCTATTTCCTGACGGTGGCCGATGTCGTGCGCTGGGCGCGCAGCAAGGACATCCTGTGCCAGGGCCGCGGCAGCGCGGCCAACTCGCTGGTCTGCTACTGCCTGGAGGTGACCGAGGTCGACCCGGCCCGCGCCACGCTGCTGTTCGGCCGCTTCATCAGCGCCGAGCGCAACGAGCCGCCCGACATCGACATCGACTTCGAGCACCAGCGCCGCGAAGAGGTCATCCAGTACATCTACGGCAAGTACGGCCGGCACCGCGCGGCGCTCACCGCGGTCGTCATCAGCTACCGGCCGCGCAGCGCGGTGCGCGACGTCGGCCGCGCGCTCGGCATCGACCTGCAGCGCATCGACGCGGTCTCCAAGGGCCACCAGTGGTTCGACGGCCGCGGCATCAGCGCCGAGCGGCTGCGCGAGAACGGCTTCGATCCCGATGCGCTGCTGGTGCGGCAATGGGCCGAGCTCACGGCCGTGCTGGTGGGGTTTCCGCGCCACCTGAGCCAGCATCCCGGCGGCTTCGTGATCGCGCGCGACCAGATCGAGCAGCTGGTGCCGGTGGAGAACGCCGCGATGGACAAGCGCAGCGTCGTGCAATGGGACAAGGACGACCTCGACGCGCTCGGGCTGATCAAGGTCGACATCCTCGCGCTCGGCATGCTGAGCGCGCTGCGCCGCGCGCTGGCCTTCATCGGCGACAAGCAGGGCCGCCCGATGCGCCTGCAGGACATCGCCGACGACGACCAGCCCACCTACGACATGATCTGCAAGGCCGACACCATCGGCGTGTTCCAGATCGAGAGCCGCGCGCAGATGAGCATGCTGCCGCGGCTGCAGCCGCGCAACTACTACGACCTGGTGGTCGAGGTCGCGATCGTGCGGCCCGGGCCGATCCAGGGCGGCATGATCCATCCCTACCTGAAGAACCGGAAGCTGGCGATCGAGGACATCGACTGCCCCGAGGATCTCTGGCCCGCGCTGAAGCGCACGAAGGGCGTGCCGATCTTCCAGGAGCAGGTCATGCAGATCGCGATGATCGCGGCCGACTTCACCCCCGGCGAGGCCGACCAGCTGCGCCGCGCGATGGCCGCCTGGAAGCGCAAGGGCGGGCTCGGGCCGTTTCACGAGAAGCTGGTCGGGCGCATGGTGGCCAAGGGCTACGACCTGGAATACGCCGAGAGCATCTTCCGGCAGATCCAGGGCTTCGGCGAATACGGCTTCCCCGAAAGCCATGCGGCCGGTTTCGCGCTGCTGGCCTACACCAGCAGCTGGATCAAGTGCCACCACCCCGATGCCTTCCTGGCGGCGCTGCTGAACAGCCAGCCGATGGGTTTCTATGGCGCCGCGCAGCTGGTGCGCGATGCGCGCGAGCACGGCGTGCAGGTGCGGCCGGCCGACGTGGGCTGCAGCGACTGGGAGTGCACGCTCGAGTGGTCGCTGGAGGGCCCACGGGAAGGGCTGCAGCCGGTGCGCCTGGGCCTGAACCGCGTCAGCGGCCTGGCGGAAGACGCGGCCCGCCGCATCGTCGCGGCCCGCGAGGCCGGCGCCTTCCTCAGCCCCGAAGACCTGGCGCGGCGCGCCGAACTGAACGCGCACGAGCTGCAGTCGCTGGCCCAGGCCGATGCGCTGCACAGCCTGAGCGGGCACCGCCACCAGGCGGCCTGGGCGGTGGCCGGCATCGACACGCGGCCCACCGCGATGCTGCGCAGCACCCGGATCGACGAGCCGGCGCTGCAGTTGCCGGCACCGGACGAGGCCGCCGACACCGCGGCCGACTACCGCTCGCTCGGGCTCACGCTGAAGCGCCATCCCCTGGCGCTGTTGCGCCCGCAGCTCGACGGCTTCCAGATCCAGACCGCGGCCGTGCTGCGCGGCTACCCGGACGGCCGGCTGGCGCGCGCCAGCGGCCTGGTCACGCACCGGCAGCGGCCGCAGACCGCCAAGGGCACCGTCTTCATCACGCTGGAAGACGAGACCGGCGCAGTCAACATCATCGTCTGGCCGCGCGTCTTCGAGACCCAGCGCAAGGCGCTGCTGGGGGCGCAATTGCTGACGGTGTACGGCCAGTGGCAGCGCCAGGGCGACGTGATGCACCTGCTGGCGGTGAAGATGATCGACCATACCGGATTGCTGGGAGGTCTTGTCGCGCGCAGCCGGGATTTCAAGTGAATCCGGCACGGAACGTGGCACACCTGGAAACCAGGCCTCGCCCGCCGATTCGCTAGAGTTCGGGATTCCCGTCCACGCCTCCCACGCGCCCCGGCTTCATGCTGTTCCTGCTTTCGCCTGCCAAGACCCTCGACTACGACACGCCGCTGCGCACCGCGCACGCGCCGACGCTGCCGCAATTCCTGCCGCAGTCGGCCGAGCTGATCCGGATCCTGAAGACCCGTTCGGTGGACGACATCGCGGCGCTGATGCACCTGTCGCAGCCGCTGTCCGAGCTGAACGTCGCACGCTATGCCGCCTGGTCGCCGCGCTTCACCGACCAGAACAGCCGCCCGGCCGCGCTGGCCTTCGACGGCGACGTCTACGACGGGCTGCGCGCGCCCACGCTCAGCGATGCCGACCTGGCCTGGGCCCAGGACCACCTGTGCATCCTGTCCGGCCTGTACGGCGTGCTGCGCCCGCTCGACCGCATGCAACCCTACCGGCTGGAGATGGGCACCCCCTTGCCGACGCCGCGCGGCGCCAACCTGTACGACTACTGGGGCGACACGCTGGCCGAGCACCTGAACCAGCGCCTGGCCGCCGACAGCAGCCCGGTGGTCGTCAACCTGGCCTCGAACGAATACTTCCGCGCCGCCAACCGCAAGCGGCTGAAGGCGCGCGTCGTCGAATGCGCCTTCGAGGACTGGAAGAGCGGCCAGTACAAGGTGATCAGCTTCTTCGCCAAGCGTGCCCGCGGGCTGATGGCCCGGCACGCGGTCAAGAAGCGCCTGGCCACCCCGAGGGGGCTGGAAAAATTCAACGCCGACGGTTACCGTTTCGACCCGGCCGCGTCGCAACCCGATCGGCTGGTCTTTCGACGCCGTCTTCCATCCGAGTGACTTCCATGAACAGCACGACCAAGCAGAACATCACGCCCGAACTGCGCCAGTGGATCGTCGACCAGGCCAAGGCCGGTCGCAGCCCGGACGACGTCCTCAAGTCCATGATGGACAGCGGCTGGACCGAAGACGTCGCGATCGAGGCGCTCGAGGAGACGCTGCAGGGCTTCCTGAAGGACCATGCGCAGGCCAACGGCCTGCCGGTACCGGTTCCAGTGCCCGAGCCCGACCTGCTCGATTCGCCCGGCTCGGTGATGGTCGACGGCCACGAGGTGAAGATCGTGATGACGATGCGCAACCCGCGCGTCGTCGTGTTCGGCGGGCTGCTGACGCACGACGAGTGCGACGAGCTGGTGGCGCAGGCGCGGCAGCGGCTGGCGCGCTCCGAGACCGTGGTCACGACGACCGGCGCCAGCGAGGTGAACGTGGCGCGCACCAGCGAAGGCATGTTCTTCGGCCGCGGCGAGAACCCGCTGTGCATGCGCATCGAGACGCGCATCGCGAAGCTGCTGAACTGGCCGCTGGACAATGGCGAGGGATTGCAGATCCTGCGCTACCAGCCGGGTGCCGAGTACAAGCCGCACTTCGACTATTTCGACCCGGCCCAGCCCGGCACGCCGACCATCCTGAAGCGCGGTGGCCAGCGCGTGGGCACGCTGGTGACCTACCTGAACTCGCCGACGCGCGGCGGAGCCACCACCTTCCCCGACGTGCACCTGGAGGTCGCGCCGGTGAAGGGCAATGCGGTGTTCTTCAGCTACGACCGGCCGCACCCGATGACGCGCACGCTGCATGGCGGCGCCCCGGTGCTCGAAGGCGAAAAGTGGGTCGCCACCAAGTGGATGCGCGAAGGCAGGTTCGAGTGATCGCGCAGCCCGGATGAAGCGCAGCGCCATCCGGGACCCTCTGCCGCTGGCCGGCGTGCAGGTCCTCGACCTGACCCGCCTGCTGCCCGGCCCCTTGGCCGCGCTGGAACTGCAACGCCTGGGCGCGACCGTGCTGAAGATCGAAGGTCCGCCCGGCCAGCAGGATGGCGCGCGCGAACTCTGGCGCACCGACGCTGAACGCGAGGCCGGGGAGCCCGCGCTGATGTTCCGGCGCTTGAACGAAGGCAAGGCCCTGCGCACGCTGGACCTGCGCGTCGATGCCGATCGCGCGGCCCTGCTCGACGAGGTGGCCCGCGCCGACGTGCTGGTCGAGGGCTTCCGCCCCGGTGCGATGGGGCGCCTGGGACTGGGCTGGGACATGCTGTCCGCCCTCAACCCGCGCCTGGTGATGTGCTCGATCAGCGGCTACGGCCAGACCGGGCCGTGGGCGCAGCGGGCCGGGCACGACATCAACTACATCGCGATGGCCGGCGTGCTGCACCAGCTGGCGGGGCCGGACGGCGAGCCGGTGGCGCCCGGTTTCCAGATCGGCGACCTGATGGGCGGCACGCAGGCCGCGGTGGCCGGCATCCTGGCCGCACTGCTGGCGGTGCAGCGCGGTGGCGGCGGGCGCCATGTCGACATCTCGATGACGCACGAGGTGTCGCGCCACCACGTGCTGGCCGGCCTGGTGCTGGCGCAGACGGGCAGGGCGCCGGTCCCGGGCCGGGACCTGCTGTCCGGGGGGGCCCCTTGCTACGGCGTGTACAGGACAAAGGATGGACGGCACCTGGCGGTCGGCGCGCTGGAGTGGCCGTTCTGGCAGCGGCTGTGCACCGCCCTCGGCCGGCCCGACTGGGCCGACCGGCACTGGTCGCGCGGGCTGGCGGTCGGCAGTGCCGAGGCACTGGCGCTGCGCACCGAGCTGGCGACCCTGCTGTCCACCCGGACGATGGCCGGCTGGTGGGCGCTGCTGGAGCCGGTCGATTGCTGCGTCACCCCGGTGCTGAAGCTTGACGAATGTCACGCTCACGTGCTGTTTGAAAATAAAGAGTGAACTTTCGTCAACGACGGTGTTTCGGGTCCCGTTGTGCCCCTCGAGCGTGTTGCTCGACCTTTGCAAAGGAGACCCCCATGACCAAAATCATCGCCGCGCTGATCGCCGCCACGTTCTCGCTGGGCGCTTTCGCCCAAGCCGCATCGGCTCCGGCCGCTGCAGCTCCGGCCGCCAAGGCGGCTCCGGCCACCTCGGAAAAGAAGGTCACCAAGAAGGCCAAGAAGACCAAGAAGGCTGCGGCAGAAAAGAAGGCCGCCTGAGAAACCAGGCGACTTCCGGGCGTTCAGCGCCCAGAGGCACAGGAAACCCGGCTCAGGCCGGGTTTTTTGTTGGATGACAGCCCCTCGGCGAAAGGGTACTTGCGCCGATCCCCCGAGGGGATGCGGGCCGGCTTGGGGCGGCCCGGCGCTCGGCCCGCTCGCCGCCTCGACCGCCGCCAAATCCCCTTCATGGGTGCGCGCTGATCTCTGTTCGACCCCTGTTGGAGTCGAGCAGGACCCGCAGTCGCCTCAGCTCATGCCCGCAAGCGCGGCTTGGCCGTCTCCACCGCCGTCGCGAACGGCCGGCTCGATGCGATCCGCTGCCACTTGCGCTCGTCCCAGGTCTGCGGGCCGACCAGCGTCCAGCGCTCGATGGCGCCGGCCAGCTCGCCGCGCGGCACGCGGCCGAACACCGGCTGCGTCGGCCGCAGCGGCCACAGCCCGCGGCGCAGGCGCCCGGGCAGCGCCGCGTGCGACTCGTGCGCCCAGAACACGCATTGCTTGCCAGCCCAGAAGGCCAGGCGTTCGAAGTGCACGCGGCCGGCGAAGCCGGTGTTGGCGGGCAACAGCAGGTAGTCGTCCGGCAGCTCCACCACCGAGTACGACAGGTCGCCGAGATGCTCGCCGCTGCCGTGCTGCACGAAGATCACGCGCTGAACGTCGGCGGCCTTGAAGCGGTCGACTTCGGCATCGTCATGAAACACGACGATGTCGGGCCCTTGCCAGGCCGTGTGCCAGGTGCTGTCCATGGGGTTGTCTCACGAGTCGAATGGGCGGGCGACGACGGTACGCCCCGATTCGACCCGGAATGTTTCGAGGCGCGACAAACGGTACGCCGCCCCCGTAGGCATTCGAACAATTGGATACAAATGACGGCTGTCTGTGAGTGCCGACTCCCTCGGCAACTGTCAGACAGCCGTGGTTCAGCCCCGGTTCAGCGCTTCGGCTGGGTCAGGCGCGGGCCCGGCTTCGGGCCACCGCCGCCACCGCCTTCGCGGCGCGGGCCGTTGCCGCCACCGCCGGGCTGGGCCGGACGGGGACCGCTCGGGCGCGCCGCCGACGGGGCCGGTGCCTGGCCGCCCGGCGCGCGCGCGCTGCCTTGTCCGCCACCGCCACCCGTGCGTGCCGGCGCGGAACCGCCCCGGCTGTCGCGGCCACGGCCACCACCGCCGCCATGTCCACCGCCGCCACCGCCCGCACCGCGGCCGCCGCCACCGGCATGCCGATGGCCGCCCCGGCCGGCACCTTCGCCGATCACCATGCGGCCCAGCACGATGGGCTCGGGGCGCTCGCTCGGGTTCGGCTCGAAGCCCGGGACGACTTCCTTCGGGATCTCGCGCTTGATCAGCTTCTCGATGTCGCGCAGGAAGCCGTTCTCGTCGACGCAGACCAGCGACACCGCCTCGCCCAGCGCGCCGGCACGGCCGGTGCGGCCGATGCGGTGCACGTAGTCCTCGGGCACGTTGGGGAGCTCGAAGTTGACGACGTGCGGCAACTGGTCGATGTCGATGCCGCGCGCGGCGATGTCGGTCGCCACCAGCACCTGCAGGTCGCCGGTCTTGAAGTCGGCCAGCGCCTTGGTGCGCGCGCTCTGGCTCTTGTTGCCGTGGATGGCCATCGCGCTGATGTCCTGCTTCAGCAGGTGCTCGACCAGCCGGTTCGCGCCGTGCTTCATGCGCGTGAACACCAGCACCTGGTGCCAGTCGTTCGACTTGATCAGGTGCGTCAGCAGCTCCTTCTTCAGCTCGCGGCCGACCGGGTGCACCTTCTGCGCGATCGCGTCGTTGGTCTGGTTGCGGCGCGCCACCTCGATCAGCGCCGGCTTGTTCAGCAGGCGGTCGGCCAGCGTCTTGATCTCGTCGCTGAAGGTGGCCGAGAACAGCAGGCTCTGCTTCTGCGCCGGCACGATGGCCAGCACTTTCTTGATGTCGTGGATGAAGCCCATGTCGAGCATGCGATCGGCTTCGTCGAGCACGAAGATCTCGACGTGGCTCAGGTCGAGCGTGCGCTGCTGGTGGTGGTCGAGCAGGCGGCCGGGCGTGGCCACCAGGATGTCGACGCCCTTGCGCAGGCGATCGATCTGCGGCTGCATGCCGACGCCGCCGAACATCACCATCGACGTCAGCTGCAGGTACTTGCCGTAGGTGCGCACGCTCTCTTCGACCTGGGCCGCGAGCTCGCGCGTGGGCGTCAGGATGAGGGCACGGATCGGCAGCTTGCCGCGCGCGTCGCGCACCGCGGGCTTGGCCGACAGGCGCTGCAGCATCGGCAGCGTGAAGCCGGCGGTCTTGCCGGTGCCGGTCTGGGCGCCGGCGAGCAGGTCGCCGCCCGACAGCACGGCGGGGATGGCTTGTGCCTGGATCGGGGTGGGGATGGTGTAGCCCTGTTCGTGAACAGCACGCAGCAGGGGCTCGGACAGGCCGAGGGTGTCAAAAGACATGGGGATCCAACGAGGAGATCAGCCCGTCGCCGATAGCGTCGGCGCCAGTCGCAGGCGGAAGGTGAGGCGGGCGCGAAGCCCAGGTCAGGGATGACGGCAGCGAAGTGACTGGTGTCTGCGCTGGTGGGTGGATTCTACCTGCTGAACGCGGTTTCATCGATTGAACTGCAGGGCACGGGCCGGCCAGATCCGGGAGCGGTGACAATAGCGTGTCGGCGCCCGTGTTCTGCGGCTCGCCTCTCTCCTCAGCTCTACCGCTCTCTCCAGGACCCAACACGCCATGGCTCAGTACGTTTTCACGATGAACCGCGTGGGCAAGATCGTCCCGCCCAAGCGCCAGATCCTCAAGGACATCTCCCTCAGCTTCTTCCCCGGCGCCAAGATCGGCGTGCTGGGCCTGAACGGCTCGGGCAAGAGCACCTTGCTCAAGATCATGGCCGGCATCGACAAGGACATCGAGGGCGAAGCCACGCCGATGCCCAACCTGCGCATCGGCTACCTGCCGCAGGAGCCGGTGATGGCGCCGGACCAGACGGTGCGCCAGGCGGTCGAGGAAGGCCTGGGCGGTTCGCTGGCCGCGAAGAAGCGCCTCGACGAGGTGTATGCCGAGTACGCCGAACCCGATGCCGATTTCGACGCGCTGGCCGCCGAGCAGGCCGAGCTCGAGGCCATCATCGCCGCCGCTGGCAGCGAGAACACCGACCTGCAGCTCGAGATCGCGGCCGATGCGCTGCGCCTGCCGCCCTGGGAGGCGGTGGTCGGCAAGCTGTCGGGCGGCGAGAAGCGCCGCGTCGCGCTGTGCCGCCTGCTGCTGTCCAAGCCCGACATGCTGCTGCTGGACGAGCCGACCAACCACCTGGACGCCGAATCGGTCGACTGGCTGGAGCAGTTCCTGCAGCGCTTCGGCGGCACCGTGGTGGCCATCACCCACGATCGCTACTTCCTGGACAACGCGGCCGAGTGGATCCTCGAACTCGACCGCGGCCGCGGCATCCCGTACAAGGGCAACTACAGCACCTGGCTGGACCAGAAGGAACAGCGCCTCGAGCAGGAGCAGAAGACCGAGGACGCGCGCACCAAGGCGATGAAGAAGGAACTGGAGTGGGTGCGCCAGAACCCGAAGGGCCGCCAGGCCAAGAGCAAGGCGCGCCTCGCGCGCTTCGAGGAGCTGTCCGACGTCGACTACCAGAAGCGCAACGAGACCAACGAGATCTTCATCCCGGTGGCCGATCGCCTGGGGCACGAGGTGATCGAGTTCAACGGCGTCAGCAAGAGCTTCGGCGACCGCGTGCTGATCGACGACCTGAGCTTCAAGGTGCCGGCCGGCGCGATCGTCGGCATCATCGGCCCGAACGGCGCCGGCAAGTCGACGCTGTTCCGCATGATCGCCGGCAAGGAGACGCCGGATTCGGGCTCGGTGAAGATCGGCCCGACGGTCAAGATGGCCTTCGTCGAGCAGAGCCGCGAGTCGCTGGAATCGGACAAGACGGTGTGGCAGGACGTGTCGGGCGGGCTCGACAACATCGTCGTCGGCAAGTTCGTGATGCCGTCACGCGCCTACATCGGCCGTTTCAACTTCAAGGGCAACGACCAGCAGAAGCTGGTGGGCAGCCTGTCGGGTGGCGAGCGTGGGCGCTTGCACCTGGCGAAGACGCTGGCGCAGGGCGGCAACGTGCTGATGCTGGACGAACCGTCGAACGACCTGGACGTCGAAACGCTGCGGGCGCTGGAAGACGCGCTGCTCGAGTTCGCCGGCAGCATCATGGTGATCAGCCACGATCGCTGGTTCCTGGACCGCATCGCGACGCACATCCTGGCCTGCGAGGGCGACTCGAAGTGGGTGTTCTTCGACGGCAACTACCAGGAATACGAGGCGGACAAGAAGCGCCGCCTCGGCGAAGAGGGCGCCAAGCCCAAGCGCCTGCGCTACAAAGCCTTGAAATAGGCCCCCCAGTCGCTACGCTCCTGCCCCCGAGGGGCGCCACCCCTGCGCCCGGCAAAGCCGGATCGCGGGGCGTGGCTTGATGGGCGCTGCGCTTGCGCTAGAACGCGCGCTGGCAGGTGGTCAGCCTGTCCTTCGCCGGCAGCGACAACATCCGGTTCACCTCGGAGTTGTACGTGCTGCGGTAGCCATCGCTCTTGCGCACGGCCGACAAGTCCGACTTGGTCTTCGCGGCCAGCTGCTGCAGCATCTCCAGCCCCGGTTTCACGCTCTTCGGGTCGACCGGCGTGCAGACGAAGACGACGGCATCGATGCCGGCCACCATCTGCTCGACGGCGTCGTCGGCAAAGGCGGGTGGGCAGAGAAGGCAGGCTGCAGCCAGCAGCCCCGGGATGGCAAACGCGGATTTCAAACAGCAGTCCAACAGTGGGACGCCGCGCGGCGGCCTCGTGGGCGCTGCGCGGCATCGGATAACAACCGCTGATTGTCCCGAACTTCCGGCGCTTGCGCCCTCGGGTACACGCGAATGAGGGGGCTGCGGGCGTGACGGACTCGGCGTGGCGCCAGTCGTTACAAGGCGTTTCGCCGGCCGCCCGGCGCCGCCTCACGCCACCATCACACCGACATGTTCATGATGTCGGAATAGGCCTGCACCAGCCGGTTGCGCACCTGCAGCGTGGCCTGGAAGCCGATCTGCGATTTCTGCATCGCCACCATCGTCTCCTCGAGGCTGACCGTCGGGTTGCCCAGCGACACCTGGCGCTGCATCTCGTCGGCCTGCAGCTGCGTGTTGCTGACCGAACGCAGCGCCTGGGTGAGCGCCTGCTGGAAGCCCGCCCCCTCGACCGGCTTGCTGCTGTTCACCAGCGGCGTGCCGTTCGTGTTGAGCCCGGCGCGGGCCACGGCCTGCGCGAAATTGAAGGGCTTGAGGGTGACGTCCATGGGATCGAACTGTAGACAAGACCACGTCGCGGGATGGGGCGAACTGCAGGCCATTTCCCGGGCTGTTCCACGCAACTGAAACCTCAAGTTTCCAAATAATCGCTTCATTCAGGCGGCCTGTGCCCGTCTGCCAAGACAAGCGAAGAACATGGACAACGCGGTCACCCTTGCCAATCCGAACCAGCTCGCCGCACCGGCGGGCTTCGGCGCGCGCCTCGCCGCGTTGCCCGCCAAGAGCAAGGCCAGCCTCGGCCTGGGCATCGCCGCGCTGATCGCCGTGCTGGCCGCCATCACGCTGTGGAGCAGCCAGGGCGACTACAAGGTGCTGTACGCCAACCTGTCCGAGAAGGACGGCGGCGCCATCATCGCCCAGCTGTCGCAGATGAACGTGCCCTACCGCTACTCCGACGGCGGCGGCGCCATCCTGGTGCCGGCGGCACAAGTTCACGACCTGCGCCTGAAGCTCGCGTCCGCCGGCCTGCCCAAGGGCTCGATCGTCGGCTTCGAACTGATGGACGGCGCCAAGTTCGGCCAGACCCAGTTCCAGGAGCGCCTGACCTTCCAGCGCGGCCTCGAAGGCGAACTCACCCGCTCGATCACCGCCATGTCGGCGGTGCAGAACGCCCGCGTGCACCTGGCGCTGCCGAACCAGAACGGCTTCTTCCGCGAACAGCAGAAGCCCAGCGCCTCGGTGATGCTGACGCTGCACCCCGGCCGCACGCTCGACCGCGCGCAGATCGCCGGCATCGTGCACCTGGTCTCGTCCAGCGTGCCCGAGATGAACCCGAAGGCCGTCAGCGTGCTCGACCAGACCGGCACGCTGCTGTCGGCCTCGACCGACGGCAACAACGGCGCCGGCCTGGACGCGCAGCAGCTGCAGTACGTCAACCAGATCGAGGCCGGCTACAACAAGCGCATCCTCGACATCCTCGAGCCGGTGATCGGCCGCGACAACCTGCGCGCCCAGGTCACCGCCGACGTCGACTTCTCGCAGGTCGAGTCGACCGCCGAGGAGTTCAAGCCGAACCAGGGCGAGAACGCCCAGGCCAGCGTGCGCAGCCAGCAGAGCAGCGAGCAGATGGGCCAGAGCGGCAGCGGCGCCACCGGCATCCCCGGGGCCGCATCGAACCAGCCGCCGGTGCCCGCCACCGCACCGGTCACCGGCGCGGCGCAACCGCTGCAGACCGCGCAGAACGGCCAGGGCACGCAGACGAACAGCCGCAAGGAAGCCGTCACCAACTACGAGGTCGACAAGACCGTGCGCGTGACGCGCAACGCCACCGGCACCGTCAAGCGCCTGAACGCCGCCGTGGTCGTCAACCACCGAAGCGTCACCGACGCCAAGGGCAAGACCACCACCGTGCCGCTGACGCCCGAAGAGATCGAGAAGCTCAACGTGCTGGTGCGCGAGAGCATCGGCTTCAAGCAGGAGCGCGGCGACTCGGTGAAGGTGATCAACGCGCCGTTCCGCATCGAGAAGATCGAGCCCGACTCCACGCCGCTGTGGAAGCAGCCGCAGACGCTGGACATGCTGCGTGCCGCCGCGGTGCCGGCCTCGCTGGTCCTGGTCGCGATGGTGATCGTGTTCGGCCTGATCCGCCCGGCGCTGAAGGCCGCGCTGCCGCAGCCGGTGTCTCCGGCCGACGCCCGCGGCAGCACGCTGGATGCGGTGGTCGACGACGCCGAGTCGCTGCCGCGTGTCGGCCACGAGGCCGACGCCCGGTTGCCGCAGCTCGAGGCGCCGCGCATGAGCCCGACGCTGATCGCGGCGCGCGCCTACGCCAAGGAAAACCCGGGCGCCGTCGCGAGCATCGTGCGCGGCTGGGTCAGCGGCGAAGCCGCCTGATCGCCACGACAAGAACGACAGGACAACGAGATGAATACCCAGGGACTGGAAGACGCGGCGATCCTGATGATGTCGCTCGGCGAGGAAGAGGCTTCCGAGGTGTTCAAGCACCTGACGCCGAAGGAGGTGCAGGGCCTGGGCGAGACCATCGCGCGCATGAAGACCATCCCGCGCGAGCGCGTCGAGACGGTGCTGAACCGCTTCGCCGACCAGGCGCAGGAGCAGAGCCTGCTCGTCACCGACACCGACGAGTACGTGAAGACCGTGCTGCGCAAGGCGCTGGGCGACGACAAGGCCAACCTGCTGATCGATCGCATCCTGCAGGGCGGCGACACCAGCGGCATCGAAAGCCTGAAGTGGATGGACGCGAACTCGGTGGCCGAGCTGCTGCGCAACGAGCATCCGCAGATCGTCGCGGCGATCCTGGTGCACCTGGATTTCGACCAGGCCTCGTCGGTGCTGAAGTGCTTCGGCGAACGCCAGCGCAACGAGGTGCTGGTGCGCATCGCCACGCTGGACGGCATCCAGCCGTCGGCGCTGAAGGACCTGAACGACGTGATGAGCAAGGTGCTGGCCGGCGGCGACAAGCTGCGCAAGGCCTCGCTGGGCGGCGTGAAGACCGCCGCCGAGATGATCAACCTGCTGGGCGGCAGCGTCGAGACCGCGGTGCTCGACTACATCCGCGAGGCCGACAACGAGCTGGCCCAGAAGATCATGGACAACATGTTCACCTTCGACGACCTGGAGAAGGTCGACGACAAGGGCATCCAGCTGCTGCTGAAGGAAGTGCAGTCCGAATCGCTGGTGATCGCGCTGAAGGGTGCGACGCCGGAGATGCGCGAGAAGGTGTTCCGCAACATGTCCACCCGCGCCGCCGAGACGCTGCGCGAAGACCTGGAAGCGCGCGGCCCGGTGCGCGTCAGCGAGGTCGAGGCCGAGCAGAAGGAAATGCTGAAGATCGTGCGTCGCCTGAGCGACGAGGGCCAGATCGTGCTCCAAGGCGGCGGCGATGACCAGTTCCTCTAAGCCGAACGGTCCGCGGCAGGTGCCGCCGCCGGCCGGCGCCAAGCCGACCAGCGCCTACAGCCGCTTCATCCCGCGCGAGGAGCTCAGCTCGTTCGCCGCGTGGAACCCCGGTTCGCTGTCGGGCGGCACCGAGGCGCCGCACAACAACATGGGCGTGCACCGCCCCGAGCCGCCGGCCCCGCCGCCGCCGAACCCGGTCGACGAGCTGATGGCGCAGCTCAAGCAGGTGCGCCAGACCGGATATCAGGACGGCTACCGCGACGGCCTGGTCGCGCTCGACGGCTTCAAGCAGAGCTATGCGGCGCAGATCACCGCGCAGATCGGCGCGATCGCGCAGAGCTACGGCCAGCAGCTCGACGACCTGCAGCAGGACATGGCACGCGCGCTGGCCGTCACCGCGACCCAACTGGCCAAGCAGATGGTGCGCAGCGAGCTGAGCGTGCGCCCCGAGCTGGTGGCGGTGGTCGCCACCGAGGCGGTCGACACGCTGCTGCTGAGCGCGCGCCACATCACCGTGCGCGTGCATCCCGACGACCACGCGCTGGTCGCGCAGGGCGCGGCCGACGTGCTGGCCGCGCGCGGCGCGCGGCTGCTGTCCGACCATGACGTGCTGCGCGGCGGCTGCCTGGTCGAATCGGACATCGGCGTGATCGATGCCACGCTCGAGGCGCGCTGGCGCCGCGTGGCCTCGACGCTCGGCTGCGAGCAGGAATGGACCGACGAGCTGGCGACGCCGGCCGTCGACGAAGGCGACGACCGCGAGGACGACACCGCATGATCACCTCGCCGCAGGAGTCCCGGGCCGTGGTGCGCGCCGACAAGTGGCAGCGCTACCTGGCCGACCTGAAGAACTTCTCCGCCGACGCGATGCCGCTGGAGACCCAGGGCACGCTGGTGCGCGTTGCCGGGCTGGTGCTCGAAGCCGCCGGCATCCGCGTGCCGGTCGGTTCGGTGTGCGAGGTGCGCATGGAAGGCCAGCCGCCGGTGCTGGCCGAGGTGGTCGGCTTCTCGGGCGACCGCGCCTACCTGATGCCCACCGGCGAGATCCACGGCCTGGCCAGCGGCGCGCGCGTCGTGCCGCGGCCGTCGCCGATCGTGCCGCTGCTGCTGGGCGCCACCCACCACCCGTGGCGGCGCAGCGAAGACCGCACGCTGCACCTGCCGATGGGCGACGGGCTGCTCGGCCGCGTCGTCGATTCGCAGGGGCTGCCGATGGACCGCAAGGGCCCGCTCGCCAGCGTGCACAACGAGCCGCTGGTGCGCCGCCCGATCAACGCGATGGACCGCGACCCGATCCGCCAGCCGCTGGACACCGGGGTGCGCGCGATCAACGCGATGCTGACGGTGGGCCGCGGCCAGCGCATCGGGCTGTTCGCCGGCACCGGCGTCGGCAAGTCGGTGCTGCTGGGCATGATGGCGCGCTACACCGCGGCCGACGTGATCGTGGTCGGCCTGATCGGCGAGCGAGGCCGCGAAGTGAAGGAATTCATCGAGGACATCCTCGGCGAGGAAGGCCTGCGCCGCTCCGTGGTGGTGGCCGCGCCGGCCGATGCGCCGCCGCTGACGCGCCTGCAGGGGGCGAGCTATGCCACCGCGATCGCCGAGCATTTCCGCGACCGCGGCCAGCACGTGCTGCTGCTGATGGATTCGCTGACCCGCTATGCGATGGCGCAGCGCGAGATCGCGCTGGCCATCGGCGAGCCGCCGGCCACCAAGGGCTATCCGCCGAGCTGCTTCGCCAAGCTGCCGCAGCTGGTGGAGCGCAGTGGCAACGGCATCCACGGCGTCGGCTCGATCACCGCGTTCTACACCGTGCTGAGCGAGGGCGACGACCAGCAGGACCCGATCGCCGACGCGGCGCGCGGCATCCTGGACGGCCACATCGTGCTGTCGCGCGAGCTGGCCGAGGCCGGGCACTATCCGGCGATCGACGTCGAGCGCTCGATCTCGCGGGTGATGAACAACGTCAGCCCGCAGGAGCACATCGACGCGGCGCGCCGCTTCCGCCAGCTGAGCGCCAAGTACACGAAGGCGCGCGACCTGATCCAGCTGGGCGCGTATTCGCCCGGCCACGACAGCGAGCTCGACGCCGCCGTCAAGCTGCACGGCCCGATGACGGACCTGCTGCAGCAGGGCATGAACAAACCGGCCAGCCTGGTCAACAGCGTGCGCGACCTGCGCAAGCTGTTTGCATGACCACCCCCGAAGCGCCTGCGGCGCTCCCCCTCAAAGGGGGCGCCGCCAGCGGCCCGGCAAAGCCGGTTCCGCGGCGTCCGCTGAGACTGAATGCATTGGAGTACTGACATGAGCAACGACCGTTCGATCGAACCCTTGATGGCCTTGCTGGGCCAGGCCGAGCGCGAGCGCGACGAGGCGCTGGCCGAATCGCGCCGCGCGGGCGAGGCGCAGGCGTCGGCCGCCGCGCAGGCCGAGCAGCTGATCACCTACCGCAGCGAGTACGAGGTGCGGTTTCGCGAGCAGTTCAGCCGCAGCAGCTCGATCGACGTGATGCAGTGCTACCAGGGCTTCATGCAGCGGCTGACGATGGCGATCGACCAGCAGCAGCGCGTGGTGGCGCATGCGCAGGCGCGCGTCGAGCGCCTGCTGCAGGCGCTGCGCGAGCAGGAGCTGCGCGTCGCGTCGGTGCGCAAGCTGCTGGAGCGCCGGCTGCAGGAGCTGCGCCTGGTGGCCGACCGCCGCGAGCAGAAGCAGACCGATGAGTTCGCCTCGCGTGCCGCCTGGAACCGCCTGAGCCAGGCCTCCGCCTCCCCGGTGCTGTAAGGCCGCTTTCCATTTCCCCCGACAACGCCCATGTCCGCAGCCGTTTCGTCCCTGCCGATCTTTTCCGCGAACAACCCGCTGGCCGTCGCGCCCGCGCCGTCGCCCGAGGCGCCGCATCCGAACGCGTTCTCGCAGATGCTGAAGCAGCGCCAGCAGGCGCAGGCCCCGGCACCCGCGCCCGTCGCCGCGGCGCCCGTGCCCGCGCGCGCGCCGGCCACGCAGCCTGCCAGGCCCCCGGCGGTCGCCGCGCCGAAGGCGCCGCCATCCCAGGCCGCGGCCCGGCCCGAACACGCGCCGGCGGCGCAGAAGAGCGCCGACGCAAAGACCGAGGCCCCATCCGACACCCCTGGCGCCGAGGCGCCTGCCGATGAGGCGGGCGACACCGCTGCCGCACCCGATGCATCGCTGGGCAGCTGGCTGGCTGGCCTGAACCTGCCGGCGCTGCAGGACACGCAGGCCGGTGGCCACCTCGGCCGCGGCCAGGCGCAGCCTGCCGACGGCCCTGCCGATCCCGCGGCGGGCACCGAGGCCGGCGAGGCCAAGGGCGCCGGCGGACGCCGCCTGCAGGCTGGCCTCGAGGCCACCGGCGCGCGTGGCGCCGACCGCCAGGCCGGCGTGGCGCAAGGCGCCGACGCGCCGGCCGCCAAGCTGCTGGCCGACGCCGCCGCGCAGGAGCCGTCGTTCCGCGAGGTCGCCGCCAAGCTGCATGGGCCGTCGGACAGCGTGCGCACCGAGGCTGCGCCGGTGTCCGGCGCGCTGCTGGCCTCCGGGCTCGCGGCGGCCGCCCCGAGCACCCCGGCCGAGGCCCCGGCGGTCGTCAACCTGCCGACCCCGGTGGATTCGCCGGACTTCGCACAGTCGCTCGGCGTGCAGGTCAGCGTGCTGGCCACCGACGGCGTGCAGCAGGCCGAACTGCACCTGAACCCGCCCGAGATGGGGCCGATCTCGGTGCAGATCGCCATCGACGGCACCCAGGCCCAGGTGGATTTCGGTGCCGACATGGCGTCCACGCGCCAGGTCATCGAGAGCGGGCTGCCCGAGCTGGCGTCCGCGCTGCGCGACGCCGGCTTCACGCTGACCGGCGGCGGCGTCTCGCAGCAGGCGCGCCAGGGTTCGCAGGACGGCGGGCAGGGCCGTGGCGAGGGCGGTTCGCGCTCGCGCGCCATCGGCGGGGTCGAAGCCGGCGAGGCCGCTCCGCGCCGTGCCACGACCCGGGTCTCCGCCGGCGGCGTGGATTTGTACGCGTAACCCGGATGCCGATCCGGGTCGGCCGTGCCGAAGCGATCCCGGATTGGCATCCGGGCTACTGACGGTTTTCCCCCCGCTTATCCCGCTTTAGGAATTCCGCCCGCTTTCCATAATTTCCCTATTGCAACCCGCGCGTGCGGGCTCGACCGAGGGAAACATCCATGTCCACTGCTGCCGCCGAGATGCCTGCCGGCGCTGCCCCGAAGGGCAAGAAGAAGCTCATCATCATGCTGGCCGCGGTGCTGGCGCTGGTGCTGGGCGGCGGCGGCGCGGCCGTCGTCGTGATGAAGAAGAAGGCGGCGGCCGCGGCGGCCGCCGAGGAAGACGACGGCGAAGAGACGGCGGCGGCCCCCGAGAAGCATGCCAAGGACGACCACAAGACGGTGCCCACCTTCGTGCCGCTGGAGGTTTTCGTCGTCAACCTGGCCGACAAGGATGCCGAGCGCTTCGCGCAGATCGGCGTCACGCTGGAGGTCGACGACCCCAAGTTCGCCGAGCAGCTGAAGGCCTACATGCCGGCGATCCGCAGCGGCATCCTGATGGTGATGTCGCACAAGACCTCGCAGCAGCTGCTCGACGGCGACGGCAAGCTGCAACTGGCGCGCGAGGTGATGCGCGAGGCGGTGCTGCCGCTGGGCATCGAGGTCGACGCCGACGAGGCCGACGACGCGCCCAAGGGCAAGAAGGGCAAGAAGCGCAAGGCCGCGGTGCACAACCCGGTCACCCACGTGCATTACTCGACGTTCATCATCCAGTGATGACGGCCACCACGCCATGAACCAGCAGATCCTTTCGCAAGACGAAGTCGATGCGCTGTTGCAAGGCATCACCGGGGAAAGCCAGAAGCTCGAGCAGGAAGAGGTTCAGCACGGCAGCATCCGCGACTACGACATCGCGAGCCAGGAGCGGATCGTCCGGGGGCGCATGCCCACGATGGAGATCATCAACGAGCGCTTCGCCCGCAACATCCGCATCGGCCTGTTCAACTTCATCCGCAAGAGCCCGGAGATCTCGATCGGCGGCATCAAGGTGCAGAAGTACAGCG
>Ga0209758_1000305_pt1 | contig 95644 bp, 80 predicted proteins | sample AraplaMF_Col_mMF_FD_184258 | JGI IMG/M metagenome (GOLD analysis project Ga0209758, IMG submission 184258) | Arabidopsis root microbial communities from the University of North Carolina, USA - plate scrape MF_Col_mMF (SPAdes) (version 2) | ecosystem: Host-associated > Plants > Roots > Endosphere... | reverse complement strand
GGCTGGATGATATCGACGTAGCCATCGGACAACACAGACTTGAAATCCCAGCGCGAATAGAGACGCTCGCCAAGCGCGATCGGCGTCGAGCAATGATTGGCGATTTCCTTCAGCGTCTCGCGGTGCTCGGACAAGACCGGCTCTTCGATGAACATCAGCTTGTAGGGCTCCAGCTCCTTGGCGAGCACTTTAGCCATGGGCTTGTGCACGCGGCCGTGGAAATCGACGCCGATGCCGACATTCGGCCCGATCGCCTCGCGGATCGTCGCGATCGTCGCAACGGCCTTGTCGATCTTCTCGTTGCTGTCGACGATTTGCATCTCCTCGCAGCCATTGAGCTTGATCGCCTTAAAGCCACGCGCGACCACATCCTTGGCATTGCGCGCGACGTCGGCCGGCCGGTCGCCGCCGATCCAGCTATAGACTTTGATCTTGTCACGCACCTGGCCGCCCAGCAGCGAGTGGATGGGCTGACCGAGCGCCTTGCCCTTGATATCCCACAGCGCCTGATCGATGCCCGAGATCGCGCTCATATGGACGGCGCCGCCGCGATAAAAGCCACCGCGATACATGACCGTCCAGTGATCCTCGATCAGGAACGGGTCCTTGCCGATCAGGTAGTCCTCGAGTTCGTGCACCGCCGCCTGGACGGTGAGCGCACGGCCTTCGACCACGGGTTCACCCCAGCCGACGATACCTTCATCGGTCTCGATCTTCAAAAACAGCCAGCGCGGCGGGACGATATAGGTCGTGAGCTTGGTGATCTTCATGGTCTTACTCGCTTTAGCTGAGAATGAGGTCGGCGGCTTTGCCGGCGGCGGCGAGAACGGCCGCGTTGGTATTGCCGCTGACAATGGTGGGCATCAAGGAAGCATCGACAACGCGCAGGCCGCGCGTGCCGCGGACCCGCAACTGCATGTCGAGCACGGCTTCCGGATCGCTGTCGGCACCCATCTTGCAGGTTCCGACAGGATGGTAGCCGGTCTTGACGGTGCGCTTGCAATGGGCAGCGATGCCCTCATCGCTGCTGACGTCGGGGCCGGGAAAGATTTCCTTGTCGATCAGTTCCTTCATTGGTGAGGCGTCGAGCACGGTGCGGGCAAAGCGGAAGCTTGCCATCGTCAGCCTGAGATCGTCAGGATGCGCGAAAATCTGCGTGTCGACGATCGGGTTGGCGAACGGGTCGCTCGAAGACAACGTGACCGAGCCGCGTGCCTTGGGACGCAGCAGCAGCGAGTTGATCGTCACCCCGTCGCCCGGATCGGTGCCCATCACATCGCGATCGAGGTAGACGGTCGGCACGCAAAACATCTGGATGGTCGGCCGCTCGTTGTTGCCGTCAGGATCGTAAAAAGCACAGGTTTCGACGCCCGTGGTCGACACCGGGCCCGACTTGAACATCAGATATTGCAACCCGGCCTTGATCATCGGCCAGCCGCGATCCTGCCCGTAATAGCCGAACGATCCCTTCGTGGTCGCCACGACGGGGCACTCGTAGTGGTCCTGCAGGTTCTTGCCGACACCGGGCAGGGCGACGGTCGTCTTCAGACCATGACGCTTCAGCTCGTCTTCCGGCCCGATACCCGACAGCATCATCAGCTTTGGCGTCTGGTAGGCGCCGGCCGCTAGGATGACCTCGTTTCCGGCTTGCGCGCGCTTCGGCGTGCCGTTTTGCACATAGCGTACGCCGGTCACTCGGTCGCCGTCCATATCAAGCGAGGTGACGGTGGCGCCGGTTTCGATCGTTAGAAGCGGATCACTCATTACAGGCGCCAGAAAGGCGTCCACGGCGCTCGAGCGCTTGCGCGTCCTCCAGTCGATCGTGTGCTGCATGAAGCCGACGCCGAACTGGCGGGCGCCATTGAAATCCGGATTGTAGGGAATGCCCATACCCTGCAGCGTCTTCACATAGGTCCGCGTCATCGGGCTGGTGTGGCCGAGATGCGAGATCTTCAGAGGGCCGCCGACGCCGTGAAACTCGCCGGCGAGATGGTCATTGTCTTCCTGTGCCTTGAAGTACGGCAACAGGTCCCGATACGACCAGGCATCGTCGTTCGATCCCTCAGGCGTGGAAAGCTCGTTCCACAGATCGAAATCGGCCGCCTGGCCGCGCATGTAGACCATCGCGTTGACCGTACTACCGCCGCCCAGAACCTTGCCCTGCGGCACGATCGGTCCGCGCCCGTCAAGCTGCGGCTGCGGCTTGGTCTGGTGCATGGCGAGATAAGTGTCCTTTGCGAGAAACTTCATGTAGCCGGCGGGAAAATGCATGATCGGGTTCGCCTTCGCCGGCCCCCGCTCAAGCATCAGAACCCTGGCCTTACCCTCTCGCACCAATTTGGCCGCGACCACGCAGGCGGAGCTTCCGCCGCCAATAATGATGTAGTCGTAACGGTCTTTCGCGGACATTCACCAACTCCGGTCTTAGTATTCTCAAATCGCCTCGGGGCGCAGACGAACGCTGCCCGAGAGGCTTTCATGCGGCGCCAGCACCTTCAGATCGCCGAGATCAGCGAGGTGATGACCATCCGCCAGATGCGTCATCGGCTCGAAGCAGAAATAGTCGCGCTTGAAGCTCGGATCGAAGCCGGTATCGGACACGAAGACGAAGGCGTGTTTAAGGACGGGATCCGCCTCAAGCGACAAGGCGGTCTGCCGCTCGGGCCAGGAAATCGTCGCCCTCCCGTCCCAGCCTTCGAAGCCATTGTTGACCCAGCGATGTGGCAGCTCAGCCGGTTGTCGGAAGTCAAGATCGGTTGGGATATCCGTCCGCTCGCCCGGCAGCCAACCCTCGACCTCGGTCCAGAATTTCTGCGACCGCGCCTGAAGCGTCGTTTTCGGCGTCATCGGGAAATAAGGATGCCAGCCGAGACCGAAGGGCATGGCCCGGTCGCCACGATTTTCGACCGTCAGCGTCATAGTCAGGCCGGATGCGTCGAGTGCGAAGCGCTGGCTTGCGCGATAGACGTAAGGTGTTGAGCCGCCGCGATGGGCGAAACTCATCTCGACCATCTCATCGGTCTGCCGGTCGATCGCCCAATCGGCCTGCCAGCCCTCGCCGTGGAGATAATGCTTGTCCCATTCGGTGTTCGGCTCGAACCGATACTCCTCACCTTCGAATACGAAGCGGTTGTCGCGGACGCGGTTACCGAAAGGAACAAGCGGGTAGCAGGCGGAGGAAAGTGCGTCTGCCTCTGATGACGGCGCCGCGCGCAGCAAGGGCACGCTTTCGCCCTGCGTCTGCTTCCAGAAGCCCAGGACCAGGCCTCCCTTGGAAGAGACGCGAAGCGAAAGCGATCCGGATTTCAGATCGAGCACCGTCATCGCATCAGCCCTTGTTGCGCGACATGCTGCGCTTTATCGCCTGGATATTGGCGAGCACCGCGATGACGATGATGAGACCGCGCACGACCTGCTGGAAGAACGGATTGATGCCGAGCAGGACGAGGCCGTTGCCGATGAGCGTGATGACGAGAACGCCGAGCAGCGTGCCGAGCATCGAGCCGCGCCCGCCGGAGAGCGACGTGCCGCCGACGACAACGGCCGCGATGACGTCAAACTCGAGCCCGTTCGCCGCAGTGGCATTACCCGATCCCAAGCGGGAAACGAGCAGGATGCCGGAGATGGCGGCCATCGCGCCGGCGATCGCAAACAGCGCCACGCGGATCTTCGAGACGCTGATGCCGCTCAAAAAAGCCGCATGCGCATTGCCGCCGATCGCGAAGACGGAGCGCCCGAAGGCGGTCTTGCGGCTGACGAATGCGAAGATCGCGAAGAATACCAGCATGATGATGGCGGCCGGCGGAATGCCGAGAACGGAACGATCCAGGGCATCGAGCGTATCGTTACGGCCGATCGAGACGGGAAGCGCGTCGGTCACAAACAATGCCGTTCCTCGAAGCGCGCTCCAGAGACCAAGCGTCGCGACGAAGGAGGGAACGTCGAAGTAAGCGCGCAGCGCGCCGGCAATCGAGCCAAGCAATGCGCCGATGACGATCGAAAGCGCAAAGGCCACCGGCGTTGGCACGCCCCACTGTAGAAGGAAGGCAAGAACCACCGAGATGAACGCGACCATCGGCCCGACGCTGACATCGATCTCGCCAGCGATGATGATCAGGGTCGCTGCCCAGGCAGCGATGCCGATCGTGGCGGCGTCGCGCAGGATATTGATCTGGTTATTGAAAGACAGGAAGCCATTGGCTGTCGATGTGAAGACCACATAAAGAACGACGATGGCGACGAAGAGGCTCAGCTCGTTCATGTGCTGGGAAAAGCTGAAGCCCGACTTCTTGCTTGATGATGCTGACGTTGCAGCCTGGTCGAGTGACATGGCGTCTCTCCCTCAATGTCCGGCGATGCAGGCAGCCATCAAGGCGTCCTGATCGATGTTTGGTGATTTGAATTCTTCGCCGAGCGTTCCGTCGCGCAAGACAAGCACGCGGTCGCAGACGAGCGGTAGCTCCTCGATCTCGCTGGAGACGAAGATGACGCTGCGCCCTTCGGCAGCCAACTGTCGAATGATGGCATAGATTTGCGCCTTGGCTTCCACATCGACGCCCCTGGTCGGCTCATCAAGCAGCAGAACGCGGCTGTTGGCATAGACCCAGCGGCCGATGACGATCTTCTGCTGGTTACCACCAGACAGCGTGCCGATCGGCGTGTCAGTGCGCGCCGTCTTGACGTGCAGGCGTTCAATGACCTTGCGCGTCGCCTCGGCCATCATCTTCGCCGAAAGAACGCCGCTCTTGCTGACGCCGGAAAAGTTCGTCGCAAGCGTGTTTTCGTCGACGCCGAGAAGCGGGACGATACCCTCCTCCTTGCGGCTTTCCGGCGTGTAGCCGAAACCGCGCGACAGCATGCGCTTATAGTGACCGGGCCGGACTGACTTGCCGTCGACGAGCACCTCGCCTTGGTCCTGGCGCCGCACACCCATGATCGCCTGCAGCAGTTCGGTGCGGCCTGCGCCCAGCAACCCGGCGATGCCGAGAACCTCGCCGGCCTTCAGGTGAAACGAGACCGAACTCAGCTTCGGCGCCAGCGCGAGGTTGCGAACCTCAAGCAAGGTCTTTTCCTGGCTTCTGTTTTCCAGCGCCGCTGCCTGCGATCCTTCCGAGCCCAGCATGAGCCGGACGATCTCGCGCGTATCGGCACCCTTGACGTCAACAGTGTCGATGATGCGTCCGTCGCGCATGACGGTGGCCGAATGCGCGATCTGGCGGATTTCGTTCATGCGGTGGCTGACATAGATGACGGCGATGCCTTCGGAGGCGATGCGCGTCACGGCGGCCATGACCTTCTCGGCCTCGGCGGCGGCAAGCGAACTCGTCGGCTCGTCGAGAATGACGAGCTTCGGCTTTCCGAGGAGAACGCGGGCGATCTCAAGCAGCTGGCGTTCGGCCGGGCTCAGGCTTGCGACCAGCGTGTTGGGCGCGCGCTCCAGACCGAGCCGACCCATCGCCTCGCAGGCTTGCGCTTCCATCTCCGCGTACTGGATGACGCCGCCTTTTCGCGGCCAGCGTCCAAGAAACAGGTTTTCGGCGAGCGTCATGCCCGGAACAAGGCTGAGTTCCTGATAGACGACGCGAACGCCCTTGTCGAAGGCGTCCTGTGCACGGCCGGAGCCGGCATGGAGCAACTCCTCGCCGTCAACCTCGACGGTGCCGCTGTCTGGAATTTCCGCGCCGGTCAACATCCGGATCAGCGTCGACTTGCCCGCGCCATTCTTGCCGAGCAGCGCTCTAACCTCGCCGCCGGCCACCTGGAATGTCGCGTTATCAAGGGCGAGCACGCCAGGATAGCGGCGCGTGCACCCCTTGATGGATGCGATTGGGCGGTGAGCGAGGTTGGGCGCAAGTGATGTCTGTGTCATGAAACTTTCCACCGATGAAAGATGCCGCCAGTCGCCTGGCGGCCTCGATTGTCGTGAAACTCAGGCCCTAAGCCTTAAGGAATACCGTCGGCGTGTGCCTTCAGCCAAGCCTTGCCGTCTTCGGAAGACTTGTAAACGTCGATGTCGTAGGGAACCTTGATGTCGGCGGGCGCCTGGCCGTCGACGGACTTGATCGCCTGGGCGAGCGCCAGTTTGCCGAGGCCCTGGCCCGAGATGTCGACGACGGCCTTGATGACCGTGAATTCGGAGAGCTCCTGGGCGATCTCGGTCGTCATGTCGCCGCCGAAGACCACGACCTGGCCGGTCTTGCCCTGGCTCTTGACGGCACGAGCCGCACCAAGGGTCGCACCGCCGGCTTCGCCGAAGAATGCATCGATGTCGGGGTTCGACGACAGCATGGTGCTGGCGACGGAGACAGCCTTGTCGAGGATCGCGCCTTCCTGGTTGGCAACGATCTGAGCACCCGGCACCTTGGCCTTCAGCGCTTCCTCGAAGCCCTTGCGGCGCGTCACGCAGACCTCGACGAATTCGCAGTTCAAAACCGCGATCTTCGGTGCGTCCTTTTTCTCGGCGATGAAGTAATCGGCGGCGGCTTCGCCAAGCTTGTGCCCGAAATCATAGGGGTCGCCGACGGCGTAAGCGGAGATGTACTCCTTCATGTCGGCGTCGTTCAGGCATGTGTTGTAGCAGACGACGGGGATGCCCGCGTCATGAGCGCGACGGATGGCGCGCGAGGAACCGTCGGCAGAAACCGGGGAAACGATGATCGCCTGAACGCCGGAGGAAATGAGCGAATCGATGAAAGACGATTCCTTGCTGGCGTCACCTTGCGCATTCGTCTCGATAACATCGAGCTTGCGGCCGGCTTCGTTGGCACCCGTTTGGATACCCTTGCGAACGCCGGCATAAAAGCCCTGAGCGTCCATGTAGATTGCACCGACCTTCAGGTCTTTGTCCTGTGCGAAGGCGGGCGATAGCCCCGCTGCGGCGAATGTTCCAAGTGCCAGCATTGTGGCGCGCGTAGTGAGCTTCATCGCTCCCTCCCTTGAGATCAGATGGTGAGGAACGCGGACCCGCCCGCCTCCTCCAGCGCCACCACCATATTCTTGGTCTTACCAATGTCAATATAAATACGATTTATTTTTCATAAGATGTGTTTTTAGTGCAGTATCCTGTGCTAAACATATCCACACGGAGCGCCGTTTCGCCTATAAATCGTATTTTTTGGTACGCACGCTTGACTGGTCTGGCGTCGGCAGCAAGCTGGAACTGAAAGAATCGGAGATAAATCTGTGGCGACAACGCAAACAGACAGGAAATTGACGGAAGGCGGAGTAGAGATCGCATCCCGCGGAAAGAGAAGTGTTCGCGAAACCCTGCTATCGCGTCTCGTCCATATGATCGTTGCGGGCGATTTCGCAGAAGGATCGACTTTGCCCAATGAGGCAGAATTGACCGAGAAATTCTCCGTCAGTCGCACGAGCCTGCGCGAATCCATGCAGTATCTGAGCGCGCTCGGCATGGTTCGCTCGCGCACTCGGGCTGGAACAATCGTGCTCCATCGAGAAAACTGGAACTACCTGGACCCGCTGGTTCTCGACGTGATGCTTTCAATCGGCGGGGACGAGGCGTTTTACACCTCGCTGATCGATGCGCGCCAGTTGCTCGAGCCGGCCGCTGCCGCCCAAGCGGCAGCCAAGGCCACTGCCAAGCAGCTCGCCCGGATCGCTCAGGCATTCGAGGACATGGTCGATGCGAATGCGCGCGATAACGAGGAGTGGAGCAGGGCCGACCTCGAGTTTCACACGGCGATCATCAACGCCAGCGGCAACTGGGTCTATCGTCAATTCGCCAGCGCAATCCGCGCGGCGTTGCTTGCCAGTTTCCGGCTGACGAACCGCGCCAGCCAGTCTCACGAGCAGGCCATCCAGAAGCACCAGGATGTGCTCGAGGCGATCCGCATGCGCAATCCTGACAATGCACGCCGCGCAATGGAAACACTGATCGGGGTCGCGCGCGCCGAAATTACCGAGGCCCTGAAGCGCCCTTCTGCAACAGGATAAGCGGTCGGCGATCACGACAGCGCGAAAATCTTGACCTCGCGGCCGATGCCCTGCAGCGCGGCCATGCGCGACACCGAATGAACGCTGCGCTCCCGCAGCATCTCCGAGACACGGCTGTCGTGCACCACCGCCTCCGTTGTCATGATGACATTCGGATCGGCGAGACCTTGAACGCGTGAGGCGATGTTGACCGTCTGGCCGAAGTAATCCTGGCGATCGTTCAAATTGACCGCGAGGCACGAGCCCTCATGGATGCCGATCTTCAAGAGAAGATCGTCGGCACCGTGCTCGGCGTTCAGGCGCAACATGGCCTTTCGCATCCGCAAGGCCGCCGCCACCGCACGATCGGGCGTCGGAAAGCTCGCCATCACGGCATCGCCTATCGTCTTGACCACCGCGCCCGTTTCGGACGCGACAATCTCGTTGAGAACACGAAAATGCGATCGGACGAGATCGAATGCCGCAATGTCACCGACGCGCTCGTAAAGTGCTGTCGATCCTCTGAGGTCGGTAAACAGGAAGGTGAGGCTGGTGATCTTCAGGCGCTGATCGACGTCGAGCGTGTCGGTTCGGTATATGTCGCGAAAGCTCTGGTTCGTCAGCAAACGCTTGGCCGTGAGAAACGGCCGCCTGCGTCCCAACAGATCATGTAACTCATCGCCGGCGACACAGACATTCGGCACCACTCTACGGTCGGTGTGGTTTTCAAGCGCGAGCCGGAGCAGACCGGGACGCAGCGTGACGGTCTCGTTGAGCGCATGGCTTTGGGTAATGACCATCGAGAGCGACTGACGCTCGCTGGTGGGATTGCCCTTTACATCTATGAACTGCGCCGAGTGCGTGACAGCGTCGAAGATGATGACGAACTGGGCCGGCAACTGAAACGAGACGAAGGCTTTTTCGCCCGGAGACAGGTCGATCATCTCCAATTGAATGGGCGCGAACTTTTCTTCGAGATTATCAGGCAGATCGACACCGGAGCTGAAGAACATCTGCCGATAATATTCCAGAGGCGGCAAAAGATCGGGATCATGGGCCGCGATGCGGCGCACTCGTGGGTTCACAGTGAACGTCACCTCGACCATCTCATCAAGCGTCGGCTCATAACCCGCGGCACAAAGCCCGCAATGATAGATATCATGGACAACACCCTTGAGGCTTGCCCCTGTATCGAGCACCCCGCCGCAGCCCGGACAAAGTACATTCCACGTCATGTCGAAAATGCCGAGCCGAGCCGCATGCAAAAATGCCGCGATTGTGCGCTCCTCGCTAAGTTGGTGCCTGCAAGCAAAGGCGAGCACGTTGATACGATTGAGATCGCGATCGACGCCATCGGCGACAGCGGCCTCGATCAATGCGACAGCCTCTGCGTCAGCCGTCTGTCGCAGGGCGCCAAATAGGGTCTCGGCATCGCTCATGTGACCATTCCATCTGGACAATCGACAGCGGACATCACCAAGGTAACCATTATATCACGCCGATGCGAAGAGTACATCGGGGCGCGTGAGCGCGTATGAGGCGTTGGTTCGAGCCCACCTCTGCTTGCGATCAGAGCCAGGAGCAATCCGGCGTAGCTTAACGCCGGCCGCCGACCAATCGCAGGGCCGTCGAGGGCTCGTTTCGGTCATCGACGGTGACCTTGAATACCGAGACGAGTTCGCGCAGCCGGTTGGCTTGGCCGGCAAGCACAGCGGACGCAGCATTGCTCTCCTCCACCATGGCGGCGTTCTGCTGGGTGTCCTGATCCATGCCGTTCATCGCCGTGTTGATCTCGACCAAACCGATACTCTGTTCGCGCGAGGACAGGGCGATTGCTTCCATATGCTGGTTGATGGCGACGACGTGCCTGCCGATGCCGTGAAGCGCCTCGCCCGTGTCCCTGACGGCGCGCACGCCCTCTTCGACTTCAAGCGTGGAGCCGTCGATCAGAGCCTTGATCTCCTTGGCGGCATTGGCGGATCGCTGCGCCAGTTCGCGAACCTCGTGTGCCACGACAGCGAACCCCCGTCCGGCCTCGCCGGCACGAGCCGCCTCGACGCCGGCGTTGAGCGCCAGAAGGTTGGTCTGGAAAGCGATCTGGTCGATAGTCGCGATGATGCTTGCGATCCGCTTCGACGACCCTTCGATCCGCTCCATCACGGAGACCGCCTCATCGACAAGGACGGCCCCCTTCGACGCGCTGTCATTGGCCGCACGCGCGACCTGTTGGGCATCCTCAACACGTTTCGTCGCATTCGAGACATTGGCCGTTATCTCGTCGAGTGCTGCGGCGGTTTGCTCAAGCGAGGCCGCCTGGCGCTCCGTGCGTTGCGCCAACTGGTTTGCGCCGCTGCTGATTTCCTGGGTGCCGTTGTCGATAGAATGACTGGATTGCATGATCTCGCCCATCACCTCGGCCAGTTGTCCCAACGTCGCATTCAGATCGCCTCGCAGGCTCTCAAAATCCGGTGCGAATGGTTCGACAAGCTGGAAGGAGAGATCGCCGGACGCCAGTCGCTTCAGACCGGCGCCGAGGTCGCCTGTTGCCTGCAGCAGCCGTTCGCGTGCGAGCGCTTCTGCCTGCTCTTGCATCTGGACGCGGTTAGCCTCCGCATCCCGGCGCGCCGCGACGGCCTCTGCCTCGAGTGCAGCAGCAGCGATCGCCTGCTGCCGAAACACTTCGAGCGCCTTCGCCATGGCACCCACTTCGTCGCGCCTTGCGGCACCCGGCGCAGTCTGCTGCGTCTCTCCGTCGGCCAGCCGACGCATCGCCGCCGTGATCATCAGGATCGGCGCGCTGATCGAGCGGCCTATCAGCCATACGCTGACCAGGATGAGGCCGATCGCAACAGCGATCAACGCGATTACGAGCGTGATGTTGCGCTGGCCGACGCGATCATTCTGCGCCAGCGTCGCGGTCTGCGCCGCTGCGTAGCTTTCGATGATGTCAGAAAGCACCGGCTGCACCGCTGAATAAGCAGCGCTAACCGCGTCCCGCGCGGAGGCCTCCTCAAGCGTCGCCTTGCCATAAAGCCGGAACGCATTCTGGTAGACCGCGAGCGCTTCGGCGGCGCGCATGCGCTGTGCGCCGGGCCGGAACGCCTTCTTCATCAATTCGGTAAACGTCGCGACTTCGGCGGTGTGCTTGGCAAGGTAATCCGGATTTCGGCGCAGAATGAAATCCTTCTCGTGTCGCCGCATCATCAACATGCTGGCCTTCAGCTCGGCATCCGCCACGCCTTCGAGCTGGCCTTCGATTGAGTGCACAGCCTCGCGCATGGCGCCTTCGAGACCCTGGGACTGATCAAGTCCCAATTCCTTGTCCTTTGCCACGAGTGCCGAAAACGTGCCGGCATAGGCGCGCAGCGCGCCACTCAAAGCCTCAAGCTTGGCGGCCTGATCGGGCTGCGCATCACCCTTCAGCCGATCAATCACCGAGTTGGCCCTTTGGAGGGCTTTGTCGAAATCTTCGATTGTGCCGAGCTGCCGCGTAAGAAGGAATTCCTTTTCCCATAGCAGGGTATCGCGAATATCGTCCCGCGCGGTTGCGACGTCACGTTGCTGCCTTGCCAAACCGTCGGCGGTCTGGCGATAGCGGGCTTCGACTTGTCGCTGACCGATGAAGATGGCGGAAATCGCGACAATCCCGATCAGTGCGACCAAGGCAAGCAGCATCACGCGATGGGAAATTTTCAAGTTTGAGAGAAAGGTCACGACACACCCCCGGCAATTTTGTCGGGCGCTTACATCATCTGTGACGTTAAGCATTCACAAACCGGGGATGAAACTTTCGTGATTTTGCGAAGAAAATAATCTTGGCGCGCGCAGCCTTTTAGCCACTCAACTTTGGATGCTTGGGTAAGCGAGATGACAACTCATAAGCCACGCCAGATAGGGAGAGCGTCGGACGTTCGATCGAATGGAAAGCAATCCCCAGTGGATCGAACGCCCTTGTTCGTGACCATCAGACAATCGAAATCATGGCCGCCTCGACCTCACTTCACGGCACTTGCCGCATAGATCTGATCGATAGCCTCCTGCATACAGCGATCGAATTCAGCGTCGCTCATCGTGACACGCAAATCCTCCGCCAGCGCTCTTGAGAAACTTGCGATCATGCCGTGGTTCTGGCTCAGCTTTTCGCAAGCCTCGGCCCGGCTGTAGCCACCTGACAAGGCAACAACGCGGATGACCGACTTGTGGTCGACAAGCGGCTTGTAAAAGTCGTCGACGCTTGGCAGCGTAAGCTTCAGCATGACCTTCTGGTCCGCCGGCAGGGCGTCAAGTTCGCGCAGGATTTCTTCGCGCAGGATCACCTCCGCCTCGCGCTTGGTCGGGCTCTTGATCGAGACCTCAGGCTCGATGATCGGAACGAGGCCGTGGCCAATTATGCGCTGCCCCACGGTGAACTGCTGGTGCACGACGGCGGCGATACCGGCCCGGTTGGCTTGGGCTATCACGGAGCGCATCTTGGTCCCGAAGATACCCTTCTTGACGGCCCGCTCCAGCAAACCGTCGAGTTCCGGCATTGGCTTCATGACCTGAACGCCATTGACTTCGGCTGCCAGCCCCTTGTCGACTTTTAGAAACGGGACGACACCACGGTCTTCCCAGAGGAACGCGGGAACAGGCTTGCCCTTGGCGTCACCGTCCATGGTTCTCTCGAAGAGAATGGTGCCGATCACCTTGTCGCCCGAGAATGCCGGCGCCGTCATGATACGAACGCGCATCTCGTGGACCAGGCGAAACATCTCATCTTCACTGCCGTAGTCGGTATCCGCAATGCCGTAGAGGCGCAAAGCGCCCGGCGTCGATCCGCCGCTCTGATCGAGAGCAGCGATAAAACCCGCCTTTTCAGCCATCTGGGACATCATTCTTGCATCTGGCATTATTTCCTCCCTGCTGCATTTCGCACGTCTCGGAAGACGACCTCCGACCAGGCTGAGCAACCCGGTGCAAAAGCAACGTCTCATATTCCTAAGCAAACGGCCACCTCCTTGTGTCGACGCTTTCTGCGGCCGCATGGAACAAGGCTCGTTGCTGGTCATTAACGTGCGAGGTATCGCGAAAGGAGACCGAGACGATGGCCAAGGACGTCACAAACCGCCGGGCGAAAGAGCATGTGGACGAGGATCAGAATGGTGTGATCGTTGCTGGACCTGAAGCCCATGCACGCGAGCATGCAGGCACAGATCCCGCTCACAAGGCATCGCCGAGCAAGGACAAAAGCACCGCCAAATCGGCGGTGCAGCCAGCAAGTGGTGGCAAAGGCTAACGGGCAGCTCTACGTCGATAGACACGACGATATCCGCCCCATGAAACGGAAAACCTCCCCGCATGAAGCCGCAAGCGGGGAGGTTCTTTTCGAGGTCTGCGAGTAGACCCTGCGCCTTAGGCGGTCAGATCAAAGCGGTCAGCGTTCATCACCTTCGTCCAGGCAGCAACGAAGTCCTTCACGAACTTCTCCTTGCTGTCGTCCTGGGCGTAGACTTCGGCATAGGCGCGCAGCACCGAGTTCGAACCGAAGACGAGATCGGCACGGGTCGCGGTAAAGCGCGCGGCACCGGTCTTGCGATCACGGATTTCGTACGAGTTGCGGCCGGTCGGGACCCAGGAATAGTCCATGTCCGTCAGCGTGACGAAGAAATCCGTGGTGAGCGCACCGACCTTCGATGTGAAGACGCCATGGTTGCTGCCGCCGTGGTTTGCGCCGATGACGCGCAGGCCACCGACGAGAGCCGTCATCTCTGGCGCGGTCAGCCCCATCAACTGGGCGCGGTCGAGGAGCAGTTCCTCGGCGCTGACCACATAGTGCTCCTTCTGCCAGTTGCGGAAACCGTCAGCGACCGGCTCAAGCGGCGCAAAGCTCTCGGCATCAGTCTGCTCTGCAGTGGCGTCGCCACGACCGGCGGCGAACGGCACCTGGATATCGAACCCTGCAGCCTTGGCTGCCTGTTCGACACCGTAGTTACCGGCAAGAACGATCACATCGGCAACCGAAGCGCCGCTTGCGGCAGCGATCGGCTCCAGCACGGCCAGAACACGGGCGAGGCGTTCAGGCTCGTTGCCGGCCCAATCCTTCTGCGGCGCCAGCCGAATGCGGGCGCCGTTGGCCCCACCGCGGTTGTCCGAACCACGGAAGGTACGGGCACTGTCCCATGCCGTGCTGACGAGGTCGGCGACGGAGAGGCCGGATGCGGCGATCTTCGCCTTGACGGCTGAGACGTCGTAGCTCGTGCTGCCTGTCGGGATCGGGTCCTGCCAAAGCAAGTCTTCCGCCGGAACATCCGGGCCGATGTAGCGCGCCTTCGGGCCCATGTCGCGGTGGGTCAGCTTGAACCATGCGCGAGCGAAGGCATCCGAGAATGCGGAGAAATCGTCGCGGAAGCGCCGCGAGATCTCACGGTAGATCGGGTCGACCCGAAGTGCCATGTCGGCGTCGGTCATCATCGGGTTCAGGCGGATGCTCGGGTCTTCCACGTCGACCGGCTTGTCGGCGTCGGCGATCGAGATCGGCTCCCATTGGGTGGCGCCCGCCGGGCTTTTCACCAAATGCCATTCATGCTTGAAGAGCATTTCGAAGAAGCCGTTGTCCCACTTGGTCGGCTCGGTGGTCCATGCCCCCTCGATGCCCGACACCACGGTATTCCGGCCGATGCCGCGACCCTTGGTGTTCAACCATCCGAGACCCTGGGATTCCGGACCTGCCGCTTCAGGATCGGCGCTGAGATCGGCGGGGTTGCCGTTGCCGTGGCTCTTGCCGATGGTGTGACCGCCGGCAGTCAGCGCCACGGTCTCTTCGTCATCCATGCCCATGCGGGCAAAAGTTTCGCGCATCTGCGCGGCGGTGGCGAGCGGGTCGGACTTGCCGTTGACGCCCTCGGGGTTGACGTAGATCAGACCCATCTGGACGGCTGCCAGCGGGTTCGAAAGCGTGGCCGGCTTGGCGACATCGCCGTAGCGGCCGTCGCTCGGTGCGAGCCACTCCTGCTCGTCACCCCAGTAAACGTCCTTTTCCGGTTGCCAGATATCTTCGCGGCCGAAGCCGAAACCGAAGGTCTTCAAGCCGGCGACGTCATAGGCGATCGTGCCCGCGAGCGCGATCAGGTCGGCCCAGGAAATCCGGTTGCCGTACTTCTTCTTGATCGGCCAGAGAAGGCGGCGGCCCTTGTCGGTATTGACGTTGTCCGGCCACGAATTCAGCGGAGCGAACCTCTGGTTGCCGGTGTTGGCGCCGCCGCGGCCGTCTGCCGCACGATAGGAACCGGCCGCGTGCCAGGTGACGCGGGCCATCATGCCGACATAGCTGCCCCAGTCGGCCGGCCACCATTCCTGGCTTTCGGTCATCAGTGCGCGCAGATCGCTCTTCAGCGCCTCGACGTCGAGCTTCTTCAGCTCTTCGCGATAATTGAAATCCTTGCCGAGTGGATTGGTCTTGGTGTCGTGCTGGCTCAGAATGTCCAGGTTCAGCGCGTTCGGCCACCACTGCGTGACGGATTTGCCAAGCGCCGTATTGCCGCCGTGCATGACCGGACACTTGCCGGCCGATGGTGTCTTTGTGTCCACGTTCACTCTCCCTAAAATTCGAACTCGGGTTGGCGTCGCGTGCCAAGTGTTCCTTGCGCAAGAAATGCTGCGCGGGGTCAACGAACCAGCTGTCTGGCTCAAGTCCCGAAAAAGGAATTAAGGGACCCGGTCGATAAATTCCAATTGTATATTCTGAACGCACTGATAGGTTTTGGTTATGATTGGCTTATCCATGAAGCACCTGCGTTATTTCGAGGCCCTAGCACGGCTGGGGCACTTTGGCCGCGCCGCCGATGCCTGTGCGATTTCGCAGCCGGCGCTATCCGTGCAAATCCGCGAACTCGAGGCGTTGATCGGCGCTCCTTTGGTGGAACGCGGTGGCCGGCAGATCCGTCTGACCAGTCTCGGCGAGGAGTTTGCGGAGCGCGTACGCGCCATACTGCGATCGGTCGACGATCTCGCCGATCTGGCGCGCGCCACGCAGACGACGCTTTCGGGCCGGCTTCGCATCGGCGTCATTCCGACGATCGCCCCCTATCTACTGCCCGATGTGATCAAGACGCTCACCCAGCGCTATCCGGGGCTTGATCCACGCCCGCGCGAGGCGGTGACCCAGCGGTTGATCGAGGACCTGCACGAGGCGAGATTGGACGCAGCAATCGTTGCCCTTCCCGTATCAGAGACGACGCTTGAGGAGGTTCCGCTTTTCAACGAGGAGTTCGTTCTCGTCCGGCCTATCGAGGACGCAGGCAAACCCGTGCCGAGTTCGGAGATGCTGCATGAGATGCGTCTCCTCTTGCTGGAGGAAGGACATTGTTTCCGCGAGCAGGCGCTCTCCTTCTGCAACATCGCCGCCGCGCCGCCGCGCGAACTCATGGAAGGGAGCTCGCTGACCACGCTGGTGCAAATGGTCGGCGCCGGCATCGGAGTGACATTGCTGCCGCAGATGGCGGTGCGAACGGAGACACGCTCGGCGGATGTGAGTGTGTTTCGCCTGCTGGAGCCCCGTCCTTTCCGCACGATCGGCATGGTCTGGCGCAAGACCAATCCTCTGGCCTCTCAGTTCGGCGCAATCGCAGAAATTGTTCGTGACGCCGGCAACCGAAAGGCGTGGGAACTTGGTGAGCTCCCCGGCGTGCGCGAACAACCACCCTTTGGCCTTACTGTCGCCGGTTGAGATGCCATGTGCAGCGCAAAGACATTTCATTGGTCCATTAGTTTATAGATTTAATATTCTTCTTTTTGATCGAGACATCTTGCACCCCTATCTCCTCAGCTTTGGAGAGAGAGAAATGGACAAGATACCACATCAGATAAACGCAATTGGGGGCGCGACGGCGCATCTGGCCAGCGAAGAAGAAGCGATCTCGGCCGCGCGGACGCTGGCGGATCGCTTCAAAACCGAAGCTTCCCTGCGCGACCAGGAGCGCTTGCTTCCTCACCATGAGCTGGATGCCTTATCACGCGCAGGTCTTCTGGCGATTACTGTTCCTCACGAATACGGAGGAATAGATGTCTCAAACAGCGTTCTTGCCGAGGTGACCGCCATTCTCGCCGAGGCCGACGCATCGATCGGCCAGATCCCCCAGAACCATTTCTATATTCTCGAAGCGCTTCGAACGGACGGCACGGAAGAACAGAAACGCTTCTTTTTCGCACGCGCACTTTCCGGCGACCGGTTCGGCAACGCGCTGTCGGAGCGTGGCACGAAAACCGTTGGAGACTACAATACCCGAATTGTCCGTGATGGGCTCGGTTATCGCATCAATGGCCGAAAGTTCTATTCGACCGGCGTCATATTTGCCGACTGGATCACGGTCTTCGCATTGAACGAGAACGATCAACTGACCATGTCTTTCGTCCAGAAAGGAAGCGAGGGTGTGGAAATCCTTGATGATTGGGATGGTTTTGGACAACGGACGACCGGCAGCGGTACGACGGTGCTTGATAGTGTTTACGTCCCGGCCGATGCTGTCGTGCACCATCATAAAGGTTTCGAGCGTCCAACGACGATCGGTTCGGTGGGGCAGATCATCCATGCGGGGATTGATCTCGGCATTGCGCGCGCAGCCTTCTCAGAAATGGTCGATTTCGTGAAGACCCGATCGCGGCCATGGACCAACAGCGGTGTTGAAAGAGCATCAGATGATCCTTTGACCATCGCCAAGGCCGGGGAACTTGCGATCAGGCTGGAAGCGGCCTCCGCCCTGGTCGAACGTGCCGGCAACAAGGTCGACATTGCACAGATCGATACGACCGAAGAAAACGTCGTTGCTGCGACGCTCGCTGTTGCAGCGGCGAAAGTCCTGACATCGGAAATCGCATTAGACGCCTCCAACGCGCTCTTCGAACTCGCCGGCACGGCCTCCACGAGCACAGGTCTCAACCTCGACCGCCACTGGCGCAATGCACGGACCCACACGCTGCACGATCCGGTGCGCTGGAAATACCATGTTGTCGGCAACTATCATCTCAACGGGGCGCTACCGCCGCGAAGCGGAGCCCTTTGACCGACGCAGGTAGCCCCGCCGCAAGCGACGGGGCTACCGAGGGTCGGGAGGACCACTGTTTAACTATAGAGGCTGACTTCGGGGATCTTGTCGTTGAGAACGAACTCACCGACTTCCTTGGCCTTGTAGAAAACGGGATCATGCAGCGTGTGCGTTCTGACATTTCTCCAGTAACGGTCGAAACGATAGGATTCAGCCGTCGAACGAGCCCCGGTCAGCTCAAAGACGCGGGATGTGATGTCGAGTGACACATTTGTGGCGTGAACCTTGGCGGCATAGGCTTCAGCGGCCACTTCCCCGCGCTCGCGCGCCGTGACATCAGCACCACGAGACAGCGCCGCCTGAACCGCGCCGGCCGCCTGATCCGCCAAGGCAGCGGCCGCCTTCACTGAAGCAGTAAACTCTCCGACACGCTCAAGGATATAGGGATCGTCCTGTGCTCTGGCGACGCCCGATGTGACCCAAGGGCGTGTGGTCGTCCTGACATAGTCGACTGCTTGCGCAAGAGCGCCTTCGGCGCTGCCGAGGTAGAAATTCACGAAAACAAGCTGGATCAGCGGTGTGTTGAAGCTCGCAAGCACCGGGGGGGCTGCTCCCGCCTCGGCTGGTACCCCAATAAAATCCTCCTCGTAAACGGGGAAGTCCCGGAATTCGACGCTGCCGCTGTCGGAAAGTCGCTGTCCGATATTGTCCCAGTCGTCGTTGGCGATATAGCCCGGCCGATTGGTAGGAACCGCAAAACTCGCGAACTTTCCGTCCAGCGTGGCATTGGCGTTGATGTAGTCGGATATCCGCGCCGCGGTGGAGAAGGACTTGCGGCCGTTCAACACATAACCGTTGCCGCGTCGCGTCAGCGTGAGGCCCGGATCGCGAGGATTGACGGCAGCACCCCAGTAAAGTCCCTTGGCTACTGTTTCAGTGCCAAGTGCATTGGCACGACCTGCGTCGTCGATCGCCCAGTAGATGTACTGGCTGTTGACGAAGTGATAGCCGAGCAGCTGCCCGATCGAGCTTTCTCCACGGGCGAGAATGCGCACGAGCTTCAAACCGTCGACCCAGTCAAGGCCGCCCCCACCTATCGCTTGAGCGTGCAGCGCGTTAAGCAGCCCGGCATTCTTGAGCTTGACGATCTCATTGAGCGGCGGGCGGCCGTCACGGTCGAGTTCGGCGCCTCGGCTCGCGAGGTCAGCTGAAATCTCCTCCGCGCGCGCGAAAAGCTCGGTCCTTGTCGCGCCTCGCGCGGCGACATGAATGACATTGGATTGGCTCATCGAAAACTCCCATTGAAAATAGAGCGGTCCGGCAGGCGAGCTGCCGGACTGGCGTGCCTGCGTCAGAAAAGCTTTGCCGGGATCCAGGGAGCGGTCACCACGTCGCTGGTGTTGAACTCGGGCAGCTTCTTCGCCAGATCCTCGATCGTCTTGACGTTGGCCGACCGGAGCGCCGCCTGCGTCAACAGGGTCGGCTTCACGGTGATATTGTGGGGAACGTCTTCACCGGCGATCTGCAGGGCCGCCGCGCGAACGGATACGGCGCCGACAACAGCAGGATTGGTCGCGACGGTCGCCACCCAGGGGCTTCCCTCCTCGGTGATCTCCTGAATATCGGCGGTGGAAACATCGGCCGAATAGATCTTCAGCTTGGATGCGATGCCGAGATCATTGGCCGCCAGCTTCACCCCGCGCGCAAACTCGTCATAGGGAGCGAAGACCACGCTGATGTCGGGATTGGCCGTCAGTGCCGCCTTCGCCTGGTCCGCCGTCGAAGTCGCGGTCGTGTCGCTCACATTGCCGAAGCGCGCCTTCTCGACAACGCCCTTGTTGTCAGCCTTGAATTTCTCCCAGACCTCGTTGCGGCGGTCGAGCGGCGCAAAGCCGGCGACATAGACATAGCCGGCGTTGAAGCTCGTGCCATTTTCCTTCACCGCCTGTTCGAGCGCCTGCTTGGCAAGCTCATGATCGCTCTGCTCGACCTGCGGTATCTTGGGGTTGTTCAGATTGACGTCGAAAGCGACAACCTTCACGCCCTTGTCGAGCGCCTGCTGCACGACGTCACCAAGCGATTCCGGCAAGCCGTGGTCAACGACGATCCCTTGAACGCCGAGATTGACGGCCTGCAGGATCTGCTCGCGCTGTTCGGCGGCGTTCTGGCGGCCGGGGAAGACGCGCAGGTCGATGCCGAGCGCCTTCGCCTGCGCTTGTGCGCCAGCCTGATAGGCCTGGAAGAAGTCGCCTGCCGAGATGTAGCTGATCAGGGCAAGCTTGACGCCGCCCTTGTCGAATGGCGCCGGCGCGCCAGCCAACCCTTCGGCGTGAGCACCACTCAAGGCGACGAATGAGATCGCGGCGGCAGAAAGCGCCAGGCGGCTGAAGGTCTTCATGATGCGCTCCTAAAAAGATCCAATTTATCCGCGGCTTTTCTCCCGCATTTTCATTAGCTTATATTTTCTACGTTTTTAGTAGACAAATTGCTCCGATATTTCTGCCGAACGGGAAAAACTTTGTGCGATTTGCGTGTGGGGCGGGAAACACTTTGCCTGTCGCGACACCGGGTTCCGGTGCAACTTGTCGTCAATGAAACCGGGTTTTTGAGGGCCGCTCAAGACGAAGTAGCGCGCGTAAAATACATTTAAATCAAGGCGATGCACCCCAACTTCGCCTCTCGGCTCCCCTTCACTAGTAGTTCATCCATGTCTCTGCTCTCCGTTGAAAATCTGACCCGCAGCTTTGGCACGACACGCGCGCTGTCGGGCGCTTCCCTATCGATCGCCCGCGGTGAGATCGTGGCTCTCATGGGCGCGAACGGCGCGGGCAAATCGACACTCGTGAAAATCCTCTCCGGCGTGCTTTCCGCCGACGACGGAGAGGTGACCATTGACGGTCGACCCTTCGCGCCGCGCACGCCGGCGCAAGCAGCAGCGCGCGGTATCGTGACCGTGCACCAATCGACCGATCTGGTCGGCGCACCGGGGCTGACGGTCGCCGATGTCTTGCTCCTCAATCGCTTCGCCGACCGCAGCCAGCCGATCTTCGTCTCAAGAGGAGCTATTCGCGTGCAGGCAAAGGCCATGCTGGATGCCGCAGGCTTTGAACTGCCGCTTGATCGCGATTTCGCCGACCTCGGCGCCGCCGATAGGCAATTGGTGGCGATTGCGCGTGCCCTTTCAAACAAGGCGGACATGCTGATCCTCGATGAACCAACGGCCAGCCTGTCGATCGGGGAGAGCCAGCGGCTGTTCGAAATCCTGCTACGCTTGCGCGCCCAGGGTCTCGCCGTTCTCTATATCTCGCACCGGACCGCCGACCTGCAGGCGATCGCAGATCGGGCGCTGGTCATGCGCGGTGGCCGTGTGGTCGGCGCCTTCGAAAGACCGATCGACTTCAGCGCCGCGATCGAGACAATGATCGGACGAAAACTGGAGGCGGCGCGGCCGGACGTAGGTGCGCAAAATGGCCGCGTCATTTTCGAGATGGCGAATATCAAGCTTCTCGCCACCAGCACACCATTCGACCTATCCATCCGCGAGGGCGAAGTCGTCGCCATCACCGGCGTGCTCGGCGCCGGCAAAAGCCGGCTCCTGTCAGCCATCTTCGGGACGGGAACGCTTGCCTCGGGGACGATGGCACTCGATGGGCAGCCGTACCAACCGAACGGCCCCGCAGCTGCCATTGCGGCCGGTATCGTCATGGCCGCCGAGGATCGACATCACTCTTCCCTGATGCCGCCGTCATGGCCGGGAAACAGCGTAGCCGCGACGATCAGCCTGCCGCACCTGAGCAAATGGTACCCGCAGGGCTTCCTGTGGGGCAACCGCGAAACACGCGAGGCGGAGCAGGCGATCAAGCGACTGCGCATCAAGACCTCCGGCCCCGACGCATCGATATGGACCCTTTCCGGAGGCAACCAGCAGAAGACCGTTCTCGCTCGCTGGGAAGCTGAGCCGAGCCGGCTGCTGTTGCTCGACGAGCCATTCCAGGGCGTCGATGTCGGCGCCCGGCAGGACATCATCGAAGCCATCAGGGGACGGAGCGATCGCGCCACGCTGATCGCGACCTCCGATCCGGAAGAGGCCTTCGAGGTCGCCGACCGCATCCTCGTCATCGATCATCACAGTGTCCGCCCCGCGCAAGTGCACGAAGACAAACCTGCTGCCGAAGGAATTCCAGCATGAGCTCCATCCAGGATGAAACCATTGGCGAGACACCTTCGCCGCAGGGCACAGGTCCGTTTCTGAGCCGCGTGGCTGCGGTGATCCGCTCCGGCGCGGTCTTCCTGCTCCTCATCGCGCTGGTGATCGGCTTCACCGCCGCACAGCCCGCCTTCATCAACATCAACAATCTGATGAGCATCCTGCAGGCCGTGTCGGTGGTTGCCATTCTCGGTGCAGGGGTCACGGTCACGCTCGCCGTCGGCGGCTTCGATCTCTCGATCGGTGCGGTCGCCGCCTCCAGCGTCATGGCCGCCAGCTATGCGATGATCGTGCTCGGGCTCGACGCTTTCGCGACCGTCCCGCTGGTGCTCGCCTTCGGCGCGCTCATCGGCCTCCTCAATGCCTTCGTCATCGTGCGGCTGAAGGTGCCGGACCTGCTGGCGACGCTGTCGATGATGTTCCTGCTCTCGGGCCTGCAGCTGATCCCGACGGCCGGTCGCTCGATCTCGGCCGGCCTCATCCTGCCTGATGGCTCGACGGCATCCGGCCTCTACGATCCGCGCTTCCTGCTGATCGGCCGCTACAGCATCGCCGGCACCGTTCCAGTGGCCGTCGTGCTGATGATCCTGGTCGCCCTAGTTCTCTACGTCCTGACGGAGCGCACGCGCATCGGCCGGCTGCTGTTTGCCACCGGCGGAAACGAGGTCGCCACCCGTCTCGCCGGCGCGTCGACCACGCGCCTGAAGACGCTGGCCTATGTGATCTCCGGAACGCTGGCCTCGCTCGGCGGCATCATCGTTGCTGCCCGCGTCGGGCGCGGCGACGTGTCATCGGGCGGATCGCTTCTGATGGACGCCGTCGCGGCCTCGCTGATCGGCTTTACCGTCATGGGCCTTCGCCGCCCGAACGTTCTCGGCACCATCGTTGGCGCCGTCTTCGTCGGTGTGCTGCTCAACGGCCTGACGATGCTCAATGCGCCTTACTACACCCAGGATTTCGTCAAGGGTGCCGTGCTGGCGGGCGCGCTCGCGCTCACTTATGGCCTCGGCCGAACCAATCCGTGAACGAAAACTATCACACGCCATAGCCCAAGGAGAGGCTGACTTATGAAGACCACACTGAAATCCTTTGCCGCCGCGCTCATCGCGGGCGTGCTGCTTGCAAGCTCCAGCCTCGCAACCGGCATCGAAGGCGCGCCGGCGCCGTTCGACAAGCGCCAGGTCAATATCGCCGTTGTCAGCTATCTCGGCGGCGGCGATTGGCTGCAGGCCTTCGAGGCGGGCGTCAAGCGGCAGGCCGACGCGCTCGGGATCAAGACGACGATCTCCCAGGCCCGCAACGACAACGACACGGAACGCACGCTGATCGAACAGGCGATCAACCTCGGCGTCGATGGCATCATCATCAACAATGGCCGTCCCGAGGTGCTGAAGGACGTCGCGCAGAAGGCTCTCGATGCCGGCATCAAGGTCGTGGCTTACGACGTCAACCTCGACAACCCGGCGATCCCGCAGATCGAGCAAAGCGACAAGGACATGGCGAGCCTCGTGCTCGAGCAGGCGGTCAAGGACAAGGGCGACGGCTTCGTCGGCGGCGCCGTCTATGTCGCCGGCTTCGCGCCGCTGGATCGCCGCTATGCCGTGTGGAAGGATTTCGTCGCCAAGCATAATCTGACGGAAAAAGCCGTGTGGGGCGTGGTCAACGATACGGTTCCGGCCTCCGTGGCCGACCAGACGAAGGCGGTACTTCGCGCCAACCCCGACATCTCGGTGATCTTCACGCCCTGGGACGAGTTCGCCAAGGGCGCAAAGCTGGCGATCGACGAGCTCGGCGTCGCCGACAAGGTGAAGATCTACGGCGTCGACACCTCGACGGCCGATATCCAGCTGATGATCGAACCCGACAGCGCCTGGGTTGCCACCGCCGCCACCAACGCCGCCGTCGTCGGCGAAGTCTCGGTCCGCGCCGTATCGCTGGATATCGCCGGCCAGTTTCCGGGCCGCTCCGTGCTCCTGAAGCCGACGCTGGTGACCCGTGACGATCTCATCAGCAACAAGATCACCAGGATCGAAGACCTGCAGCAGAAGTTCCCCGCCTTCCTGAAGAGCGATGCCGCGACCGCTGCGTGGATCCAGCCGCTAAACTAAGCATACGAAACAATCGAGCGCCGCCCATCGAGACGGCGCTTTTTTTTCAGTTCACATTTTACAGGTGACCACATGGCTGACAGCCTCGACCTCCCACGCCCTGATTTCGCCCGCAACATGAAGCTGATCGGGCATTCCGACATTGGTGGACGTGGCGACGGATTGCAGCTGATGGTGCATCGGGGACATGCCTACGTCGCCCATCCCTGGTCGCAGGGCTTCTCGATCGTCGATGTACGCGATCCCAAGCGGCCCGGCGCGGTTACCTATATCCCAGCTCCCGCAAACACCTGGAACATTCATCTGCAGACGCATGACGATCTGCTGCTCGTTATCAACGCACTCGATCTCTTCGCCGATGTCGAGACGTTTTCCAGCGAGAAGGACTATTACACCAAATCAATCGGCGAGACCGTTGCCGGCCGCAAGAAAAACCGCTCCTGGACAGCCGGCATGACTATCTACGATATCTCGACGCCGGACAAGCCGCGCAGGATCGGTCAACTGGATGTCGAGGGCGTCGGCTTCCATCGCCTCTGGTATGTTGGCGGCCGCTACGCCTATGCATCGGCGCTCCTCGACGGCTTCACAGACTACATTTTCGTGACCATCGATCTTGCCGATCCGACACGCCCCGAAATCGTCGGGCGCTGGTGGCTCCCGGGCATGAACCGCGCGGCCGGCGAAACCTCCACGGCACCCGAGGGCAAACGCTATGCGCTGCATCACGCGCTGGTTTCCGGCAACACGGCTTATGCCTGCTGGCGCGATGGCGGGTTGACGCTGCTTGACATATCCGACCACGCCGCGCCGAAGTTAATCGCGCACCGCAACTGGTCTCCGCCCTATGGCGGCGGCACCCACTCGCCTTTACCGTTGCCGGGGCGCAACCTGCTCGTCGTCGCCGACGAGGCTGTGGCCGATGGTGAAGAGGACGGCCGCAAACACACTTGGATCTTCGATGTCCGCGAGCCTTCCAACCCGGTCAGCATCTCTACCTTCCCCATCCCTGATGAAGTCGACTACACCAAGAAGGGCGGCCATTTCGGGCCGCACAATCTTCATGAGAACCGCCCTGGTTCGTTCGTGTCCGAGACGCTGATCTTCGCGACCTGGCAGAATGCCGGCATCCGCGCCTTCGATATCTCCGATCCTTATCGCCCCGTCGAGACCGGCGCGCTCGTGCCCGCCGCGCCGAAAACCATGACCGACAAGCGCCCAGGGCGTCCGCAAGTCATCCAGTCCGCCGACGTCTTCGTCGATGCCTCAGGCCTTATCTATGCGACCGACTACAATGCCGGCCTTGAGATCATCGAGTACGGCGGCTGAGCTTGTCATTGTCCCAGTAAATCTCGCGGCAGACACGAATTTGACCACCTATTCCGCAGTCCCCGATGCTTTCGACACCCGCTCCGAACGCCACCGAAATCGCCTATCCGTAGCCCTTTTTCTCTCTGGTTCATTTCCTCCTGACCTCGGCTTTTGGAAAAGCGTTTCTCTCAATTCCATTTAATCTACATATTCTATGGATATTGATTATTGAGGGACAACAAAATGACTGAACACACCAATGCCGGCCTCGGCCGTCGCGAAATCCTGAAGTTCGCCGCCGTGGCAGGCGCGACCTTCGCCGGCACCAGCCTTCTCGCAAGCGCCGGCACCGCAGCCGCGGCAGACGACGAAGGCCTTTCCCTGAAGGGCAAGCGCATCGCCATCAGCGCCACGGGTACCGACCACTATTTCGACCTGCAGGCCTATAACGCGCAGATCGAGGAAGTGAAGCGCCTTGGCGGCGAGCCGATCGCGGTGGATGCCGGCCGCAACGACGGAAAGCTGGTCGCTCAGTTGCAGACGCTCGTGGCGCAGAAGCCCGATGCGATCGTCCAGATCCTTGGCACGCTCAGCGTCATCGATCCCTGGTTGAAGAAGGCGCGCGACGCCGGCATTCCGGTTCTCACCGTCGATGTCGGCTCGACCAATTCGATCAACAACACGACGTCGGACAACTGGGGTATCGGCAAGGATCTGGCGCTGCAGCTGGTCTCCGATATCGGCGCCGAGGGCAACATTGTGGTCTTCAACGGTTTTTACGGCGTAACGCCCTGCGCGATCCGCTACGACCAGCTGGTCAACGTGGTGAAGTACTTCCCGAAGGTGAAGATCATCCAGCCGGAACTGCGCGACGTGATCCCGAACACCGTTCAGGACGCCTTCACGCAGATCACCGCGATCCTCAACAAGTACCCCGAGAAGGGCTCGATCAAGGCCATCTGGTCGGCCTGGGATATTCCCCAGCTTGGCGCCACCCAGGCGCTGTCCGCTGCCGGGCGCACCGAAATCCGTACCTACGGCGTGGATGGAAGCCCCGAGGTCCTGCAGCTCGTCGCAGACCCGAACTCACCGGCCGGCGCCAACGCTGCGCAACAGCCCGCCGAGATCGGCCGTACGGCAATCCGCAATGTCGCCAAGCTGCTGGCCGGCCAGACGCTGCCACGCGAGACCTATGTTCCGGCGTTGCTCGCCAACAAGGCGAACGTCAAAGACGTCACCAAGAAGCTTGGCATCGGCTGAATTGCGGACGGGTGATGCGGCACCGCCGCGTCACCCTCGTCTCCACTGGGGTTTCCGACATGACGGCAATACTTCCTCCGCAGCCCGCCAAGCGGCCTGACGACATCATCCGCTTCGACCGCGTCGTGAAGCGCTTCGGCGGCGCGCAGGCGCTGGCCGGCGCATCGCTGGCGATCAAGCACGGCACGATCCACGGCCTCGTGGGGCAAAACGGCGCGGGGAAATCGACGCTGATCAAAATCCTCGCCGGCCTGCACCAACGAGACGAAGGCACGATCGAGATCGAGGGCCAGAGGATCGGTCATCTGACGCCGCATCTAGCCGAAACCCACGGCATCCACTTCATCCACCAGGACCGCCTGCTCGTTCCGACCTTCACCGTCGGCGAGGCGCTGTTTCTGGGTCGCGAGCCACGACTTCCGGGAACACCATTCCTCGATCGCCGTAAGATGCAGCGGCAGGCAAACGAGACGCTCGCCGATTATTTCGGGATCAAGTTGCCCACGCACGCCCTGATCGGGGAGCTGTCGACCGCCGAAAAGCAGATCGTCCAGATTACCCGCGCATTGCTTGATCATCCCAAGGTGCTGGTTTTCGACGAGCCGACCGCGGCGCTTGTGCGGCGCGAGGCCGATATCCTTTTCCGCCTGATCCGTCGCCTGCGCGACGAAGGCGTCACCATCATCTACATCTCGCATTATCTGAACGAAATCGAAGAGCTCTGCGACCACGTCACCGTGCTCCGCAACGGCATCGACGTGGCCTCCACACCGATTGCCGAGACATCGGCCAACGACATCGCGCGACTGATGGTCGAGCGCGATATCGCCGACATGTTTCCCAAGCGGCGGGTCGAGTTCGGAGAGGACCTCCTCAAGGTGAAAGGACTGACAGCCGCGAACCGGTTCTCCGACGTGAGCTTCACGGTCCGGCGCGGCGAGGTGCTCGGGATCACTGGCCTGCTCGGCTCCGGCGCCAAGGATCTCTTACGAACCCTGTTCGGGCTGGAGCGTGCGCAGTCCGGTCACATCGAGGTCGCGGGCGCGGCAGATAGAGCGTGCACGCCACAGGCCGCCGTCGTCAGGCAGATCGCGCTGGTGCCGGAAGATCGCCGCGGCCACGGCGTCGCGCTCGATCTGAGCGTTGCGGAAAACATCACGCTCGCGAGCCTTGATCGCTACACCAATCTGGGTGTCCTGAACGGCAAGCGCGAGAGGCGCGACAGCGACGATCTCATCAAGCGCCTGCAGATCAAGACCGCTGGCCGCGATGCGCTGGTGCGCACGCTATCGGGCGGAAACCAGCAGAAGGTGGCGATCGCCAAGTGGCTGAGCCGCCACTCGGAAATCTACCTGCTCGACGAGCCGACCGTCGGTGTCGACATCGGCTCCAAGGTCGAGATCTACACGCTGATCGGCGAGCTTGCCGAACGCGGCGCCGGCATCATCGTTCTCTCCTCCGACCTGCCGGAACTGATTGGGATCACTGACCGGATCCTGGTGCTGTTTCGCGGCCGCGTGACGCGCGAATTCATCTCTTCGGAAACCACAACGGATGAAGTGCTGGCGGAATCGACCGGCGCCTCGGAAAGATTGCGCCATGTCGGCTGATATCCACATCGGCGATCTGGCCGACTTTAAAGCGGAACACAGCAAGGAGCGCTCCGCCCGCAATCTGGCGGCGGCATCGCTGCGCTTCGGTTCGCTGATCGCCTTTGCGGTCATTCTCACCGTTTTTTCGCTCACCGCACCCTACTTCCTGAGCATCGGCAATATCGGCAACGTGCTCGGCCAGTCCGCTATCTCGGGCGTGCTGGCGATCGGCCTGACCATCGTGCTTGTCGCCGGCGGCGCCAATGTCGTCACCGGCGGTATCGACCTCTCGCTCGCCGCGAATATGGGCCTCAGCGCCGCCGTCTACGCGACGGTAACGCAGCTTGGCTACGGCGATCCGGCGGCGGTTGCCGCAAGCCTGCTGACGGGGCTGGCGATCGGCGCAGTCAATGCGGCCGCCGTCGTCTTCGCCGGCATCGTGCCGCTGCTTGCGACGCTTGCCGTAATGAACGTCGTGGCGGGCCTCGAATTGGTGCTCACGCAGAATACGGTCGTTCCAGCGTCCACCGATTTCCTGACCACACTATCTGCCTCCGATGCCTTCGGAATTCCTGTGCTTGCCTATGTGCTCCTCGGCTTCACCGCCGTGGTGACCGCGATCGTGCAATACACACCGCTTGGCCTCCGGCTCTATGCGATCGGCGAATTCCCCGATGCCGCGCGCGCTGCCGGCTTGCCGCTGAAGCGCCTGCTGGCAGGAGCCTTCCTGGCGAGTGGCCTGTGCGGCGGCATCGCGGGCATATTGTCGGTGTCCTATTTAAGCGGCAGTACGACGGGCTCCAGCGAGATGCTGCTTCCTGTTGTCGTCACGGCGCTTCTCGGCGCGGTGTTCTCCCGCAGACTTGTGCCGACGATAACTGGCACGCTGCTCTCTGCACTCCTCGTCGGCTTCCTTGTCAACGGCTTCCAGCTCCTCAACCTTTCCAGCACGCTCGTCAGCGGCGTCCAGGGAATTCTCATCCTGATCGTCGTCTCGGCGACGACGTTGCTTCGCAAGCGGGAGATCTGACCATGTCGCTTTCGGCCTCCCATGCTCCCGTCGCGCCCTGGCACCACCGTGTGCTCTCCGGTCTCGCGCGATACGGCCTGATCCTGGCGCTCGTCGCGGTCTTTGCCGCCTTCTCCGTGGCGACGCCGACATTCCTGACTGCAGGCAATCTGCAGAGCCTTCTCGTCAATAACTTCACCTTGCTTGCGATCGTCTCCGTGGCCATGACCTTTGCGGTATCGGCCGGCGGTATCGATCTCTCGGTTGGCACGGCAGTCGATTTCGCGAGCTTTGCCTTCGTCTCGCTGGTCCTTGCCGGACAGCCGGTTGCGATCGGTCTGCTTGGCGGCATCGCCGCCGGCGCGATCGTCGGCGCCTTCAACGCGATGCTGATCTCTGGCATCGGCGTCTCGCCGTTTCTGGCGACCCTCGGCACGCTGTTCATCGGTCGCAGCGTGCAGCAACTGCTGACCAATGGCGGCAACCCGGTCTATCTGCCGCCATCGGGCGTGCCCGACACCTTCCGCTTCATCGGCCACGGCACGATATCAGGCTTTCCGCTGCCGCTGTTGATCGCGATCCTTGTTATTGCCGCCGCCGCGTTCATCTTCGCCCGCACACGCTTTGGCCGCGTGGTGCTGGCGATCGGCATCCAGCCGAGCGTCGTGCGCTATTCCGGCATCCGCCTTGGCCGGCATGTCGCCGTGACGTTCATCCTGACCGCGATTGTCGCCGCCATTGCCGGCCTGATCCTGACGGCGACTGTCACCGTCTACATCCCCTCCTCCGGCAACGCGTTTCTCTTGAACGCGATCGGAGCGACCTTCATCGGTACAACGCTTTCGCCGCTCGGCCGGCCCAATATTGCCGGCACGGTGCTTGGCGTGCTGCTGCTGAGCATCGTCGCCAACGGGCTGCTCCTCACCGGGCTGAATTTCTACTGGCAGCAGGTTGGCACCGGCACGCTCATCTTCGCCGTGCTCGCCTTCAGCTTCATCAACCGAAAGACCGGCGGCGCCTGATCGGCGGGCGCCCAGACAATACGCAGGAAGAATGACATGAGCCGTGAAATCAGGTTGAACGCCTTCGACATGAACTGCGTCGGACACCAGTCACCAGGTCTCTGGCGACATCCGCGCGATAAGTCCTGGACCTACAAGGACATGGACTACTGGGTGCATCTGGCGAAAACGCTGGAGCGCGGCAAGTTCGATGGCCTGTTTATCGCAGACGTCCTCGGCGTCTATGATGTGCTTCACGGTAATGTCGACGCGGCACTGCGCCATTCCGCGCAGGTGCCGGTCAACGACCCGCTGCAGCTGATCCCGACCATGGCCTATGTGACTGAAAACCTCGGCTTCGGACTGACGGCGTCGCTCTCCTTCGAACATCCCTACACCTTCGCCCGCCGCATATCGACGCTCGACCATCTCAGCAAAGGCCGCGTCGGGTGGAACATCGTCACCTCCTACCTCAACAGCGGTGCACTCAACATCGGCCAATCCGCTCAAACCAAGCATGACGACCGCTATGATCTGGCGGAAGAATATCTGGAGGTTTGCTACAAGCTCTGGGAGGGCAGCTGGGAAGATGACGCCGTCGTTCGCGATCGCGCCGCCGGCATCTTCACGCATCCGGAGAAGGTCCACCCGATCGGTCATTCCGGCAAGCATTTCACGGTGCCGGGCATCCACCTCAGCGAACCCTCCCCACAGCGCACGCCGGTCCTCTACCAGGCCGGCGCGTCCAGCCGCGGCAAGGATTTCGCGGGGGAACATGCAGAGTGCATCTTCGTCGCCGCTCCCTCAAAGCCGGTGCTGAAGCGTTATGTCGCCAATGTCCGGGAGGCGGCCGAGCGCGCCGGCCGCAATCCACGCGAGATCCTCGCCTTCAATCTGCAGACCGTGATCCTCGGCGAGACCGATGCGGAAGCGAAAAAGAAGTTCGATGACTATCGCCGCTACGCCTCTTTCGAAGGCGCGCAGACGTTGATCTCAGGCTGGACGGGGATCGATTTCGGCCAGTTCTCACCCGATGAGCCACTACGCCACCGCCACACCAACGCGGTGCAATCGGCTGTCGAAACATTCACGACGATCGACCCCGACAAGGTCTGGTCGGTGCGCGAAATGGCCGACTGGGTCGGCGTCGGCGGCTTCGGCCCTGTTTTCGTCGGCTCGCCGCAGACGGTCGCCGACCTGCTGCAGGAATGGGTCGAGGATACCGATGTCGACGGGTTCAATCTCGCCTATGCCATCACGCCCGAGAGCTTCGAGGACGCAGTCGATCTGCTGGTGCCGGAATTGCAAAAGCGCGGCGTCTACAAGACGGATTATCGTCAGGGCACATTGCGCGAAAAGCTGTTCGGCCATGGCCCGCGATTAGAGGCGCCCCATCCTGGCGCACGCTATCGTTATCTTGAGGCGCAGGACACGCGCCAGCCGCAGAGAGCCAGATTGTCGCCAAGCCTATCTCGAGCGCGCATCCTTCGGCGAAAATCCGAAGACCCTGCGGAAGGCCGTGGCGAAATTCGCGGCGCTTGAATAGCCGGCGACGAATGCTGCCTGCGCGATGGTCAGCTTGCCGGTTTCCAGCGCCACGCGCGCCTGATCAAGTTTGATCTTGCGGACGTAGTGAAACACCGTCGTCCCGTAGGCGGTGTGAAACAGGCGTTGCAACGTGTTGACGCCGACGCCGACCTCGGCAGCCAGCGCATCGACGGAAGGTGGCGGACCATCGACCGCAAGCAACTCTTCCGCGCGTTTCAGGCGCTGGCGTTCGACGGGGCTGAGGCTGTGAGGCTCGGGCTGGGCATGGCCGGTATTCGTGACCTGGGAGAAAGCATCGGCGATGATCTGCAGGATGCGGCTTTCCATATAGAGGCGCGATAGATAGGTCTCGACACCGGCTGGGTTGATCACCTGTTCCGCAAGCGCGATCAGCGAAGCGCTCGGCTTCCAGGATTGGGCCGCAAGTGTGGTCGCGGTGAATTGCCTGAGCGCATCGGCGCCGGACCCGCCAAGCACATCCCCTGATTCCAGCCATTCCGGGAAGATCTTGATGGTTAGCTTCCTCACCCGATCGCCGATCGCCGCGCGCCGGCGAAAGACCTCGCGTTCTTTCTGATAGAACAGCGTGGCGGAAGGCACCCAGCGTCCCGAACCGGATTGCTGCTGCGCCATCGGAATATCCTTGTCGCCGATACTGGCGCTGACGCCGCCCTGGAAGAACAGCTTGATGCCAAGATGCGGCGGCGCTTCGGTTTCGGTGCGCAGGTCGCAAAGATTGGTGACGTCGGAATAGTGAACGGTGAGCCCGCTGCGGATCTGTGTCTTTTGGAAGCGACCGCGCAGAAGCGTATCCTCGCCCTGCCGGTTGGATGCGAGCAGGCGGAAGGATTGGTTCTCCTTCTGCAAGTGATCAAAAAAATCCTGCGCCTTGACGAGCGAATTCATCGAACCAGTCCCGTTTTTTGATGCCGCACCGCCACCGTGTGTTCTGCAAACGATATTGAGGCTTTTTCAAACAAGTTCGCGGTGGCCGGACATCCCCTTCGCCGTATAAAGAATAAACATGATTAATTCCATCATATTTTAAACGAGTGTGTGTTTCCGGTCGTTGGACTGGACAGCAGATGCCTCGTGAGTGACTGAGGGACATAATGGTTTCTATTCGAATTCTCCTCCGCGCAGCGGTCGTCACGCCCGCCATTCTCGGAGCGGCCACCGCCGTGGCGCAAGAACAGACGGCGACTGATCTGCAGAAGATCACCATCACGGCCGATGGCGCGAAGGACAAGGGCCCGGTCGCCAAGCGTTCGCGCTCGGGTACCAAGACCGATACACCGCTCATCGAGACGCCTCAGTCAGTCTCCGTGGTGACGCAAGAAGACATCGAGAAGCGCGGCGCGACCAGCGTGGCAGCGGCACTGCGCTATGAGCCGGGCGTCACGACGGGCTCGCGACCCGGCGACCGGTTCGACAGCGTCTTCATCCGCGGCTTCGGAGGTTTCGGGGGAGCAGCAAACTACATCCATTATTGGGATGGTCTGAGGCTGCCGACGGGGCTCAATTACAATGTGCCGTCGGTCGATCCATATTTCCTCCAGCGTATCGATATCACCCGCGGACCGGCATCGGTGCTCTACGGCTCCGGCAATCCCGGCGGCCTCGTCAATCTGGTCAGCAAGGAGCCGGAAGCGGAAGCCTCTCACGAGGTGCTGACGCGCTTCGGCAATAATGGTCGCGCTGAAGCGGCTTTCGATTTCACCGGGCCGGTTGAAGGCAATGACCAGCTTCTCTACCGGCTCACCGGCATCGCCACCCAATACGATCTCGGCTTCGACTATTCCGACAGCTCGCGCGTCGCGCTGGCTCCATCGGTCACCTGGGCGCCCGACAACGACACGACCTTGACCCTGAAGGCGAGCTATACACGCGATCCGAACGCTGCGCTGACGAACTGGATGCCGGCGCTCGGCACCCTGCAGACGAACCCGAACGGCCAGATCCCCTATGATTTCTTCAGCGGCAATCCGAACTACAACCAGTTCGAGCGCACGCAGGCGACGCTGGGATACGAGTTCGAGCAGCACCTGAACGATACCTGGACGGTTCGGCAGAACCTGCGCTTCATGCATAATGAGAGCGAGTTCAAGGCCTACTCTGTCGCGCCGGGCGCCCCATGGGCAAGTGCCGCGAGCTGCGGCGGCGTGAGCTATCTGTGCCTTTCGCGCCAGTCGACCCATTATGTCGAACAGTTCAACGCGCTGGCCGTCGACAACCAGGCGCAGGCGGATTTCAATACGGGCGCGCTGGAGCACACCGTCCTGTTCGGCCTCGATTACCAGCAGGTGGACGCGAGCGCGACCTATGGAAACGGCGCAACCACCTATCTGAACTACCTCAACCCCGTGTACGAGGCCGCTCCGAACGTCAAGTTCACCGGGCATCAGGACCAGACGCGCCGGCAGACCGGCGTCTATATTCAGGATCAGATGAAGCTGGACAATTGGTCCTTCGTTCTCGCCGGCCGCCAGGATTGGGCCAGCATCGACAATGCGACGACCAATCTCACCTCGAATGTCACAAGCAATTCCGAGACGACCGACAGCGCCTTCACCTGGAAAGCCGGTCTTCTCTACGAGTTCGATAACGGCATCGCTCCTTACGCCAGCTATTCCACCTCCTTCGACCCGACCACCGGGACCGGCTACGGCGGCGTCAACTTCAAGCCGACGACGGGCCAGCAGTATGAGGTCGGCATCAAGTATCAGCCGCAGAACATGGACGCGCTCTTTACCGTTGCGCTCTACGACCTGACCCAGCAGAACGTGCTGACGACGGACACCGCCCATCCGGGCACCGGAACGAGCATGGGCTGCAGTGCAACGGTGTGCCAGACGCAGACCGGTGAGGTCCGTTCGCGCGGCGTCGAACTGGGAGCGAAGTTCGCGGTGACGGATAACCTTAACCTGATCGCGTCTTACTCCTACAACGACATCAAGGTCACGAAGAGCAACGTTGCGAACGTGGAAGGCAACACGCCTGTCGGCGCGCCGGAGCATATGGCAAACCTTTGGGCCGACTATACGCTGAGCGATGGCCCGCTTGCCGGCCTCGGTTTTGGCGGCGGCGCGCGCTATATAGGCGGCACTTACGGCGACGCCACGAATACGGACGCGATGAAGGTGCCTGGCTACACTCTGTTCGACGCGGCCGTACATTACGACTTCGGCCAGAACAACCCAGAGTTCAAGGGCCTGACGGCCGCGGTCAATGTGACGAACCTGTTCAACAAGGAATATGTCGCTGCTTGCGCCTCCGCCGCGCAATGCTTCTACGGCACCGGTCGGACCGTCATGGCAACGCTTGCCTATAAATGGTGATGGAGATGAATGCGGTGACGAGATTGGTCCATTCGACGAGACGCTACATGCTTGGCATGTTTAGCCTCCTTGTCTTGCTGATCGGGCTAAGCGTTGCGGGTGCGGCGCATGCTGAGCTGTCGCTGACCGATCTCAAGGGCCGCAACGTCACCCTCCAGAAGCCGGCGAGCCGGATTCTGGTCGATGACGGGCGGATGATCATCGCTCTGTCTTTCCTGAGCGACGATCCCATCAGCCTCGTTGCCGCATGGCCGCATGACATCGATCGTTTCGGCCGCGAGCTCTACGCGACCTACCTGGCCAAGTTCCCGGCGATTGACACCTTGCCGAGATCGACAAGCAACACGCAGGACATGGCGGTGGAGCAGGTGATCGCGGCAAAGCCCGATCTGGTTGTCCTATCGCTGCACTCGCGTCCGGCCGAGCAGCAGCTTGCACAGCTCGATGAAGCCGGCATTCCTGTGATCTTCGTCGATTTCTCCGCCGATCCCTTCGTCAATACCGACAAGAGCCTCGATATTCTCGGCAAGGCGATCGGCCGCGATGAACAGGCGCAAAAGGTCGTCGCGTTCCGGCAGCAACAGAAACGCATGCTGATGGACAGGATCAGCATGGCTGGCGCCCTGCAAAAGCCGGTCGTCTTCATGGAGACGCACGCGTCCACAAATGAAGCATGCTGCAATTCACCGGGTTCGGGCAATGTGGGCCGTTTCATTGATTTTGCCGGCGGCGCCAATATCGGCGCGGTTCTAAAGGGAAGACCATCCGGGCAGATCAGCCTGGAATATGCGCTCGCAACCAAGCCGGATATCTATATCGCCAGCGGCGGCCAGTATATGGAAAAGCGCGGCGGCTTGCTGGTCGGTCCGAACTACAGTGCGTCGGAGACACAGGCGTCACTCGATCGCCTTCTCGCGCGCCCGGGGTTCTTATCGCTACCGGCGATCGAAAAGGGCAATATTCACGGCATTTCCCAACAGCTCTTCAATTCGCCGCTCGATCTTCTGGCACTTGAGCTGATCGCTCGCTGGGTGCATCCCGATCTGTTTGCCGATATCGATGTGGAGGCCGTGCGACAGGAGTTCAACGGCTTCATGGCCGTGCCACTCACGGGAGCATATTGGACGAAATGATGGGGTTCGGTCGCAGCATGAAAAAGCATCACCAGCAATCGGCAGAATGTCCCGAGACATTGATCCAGACACCCTATGTCCTGCCCGGCTGCGAAAGGTTCCGCCAGCGATCGATCGTGAGCGGTCTCGATTACGAGATCTTCGTGTCGGTTCCAGACGTCGAACCGCCGGCATCGGGTTTCCCCGTTCTCTATCTGCTCGATGGCAATTCCGATTTCGTGACCGTCGCGGAAACGATGAAGCGCGTCTCACGGCGCCCACAGGCGACCGGGATATCACCGTCCATTGTCGTTGGCATCGGCTACCCTGATACCGAAAGCTACAACATAGACCGCCGGCAGTTCGACCTCACGCGCCATGCGCCGGATGAGGCGGCTCTACCCGATGCGTCCAGCGGCGCCTGCGGTGGACAGGACGCATTCGTCGCGTTTCTGCGCACGCAGCTACAGCCGCATATCGAGACGGTCTATCCTGCCGATCCGGCCCGCCGAATGCTGATGGGGCACTCGCTTGCCGGCTACTTCGTCCTCGACATATTGAGCCGCCGCCCTGAGTTGTTCTCAGGCTATATCAGCTTCAGCCCCTCCATCTGGTGGGACCGAGCCGGGCTGATGCAGGCAGGCGCCGCGATCCGTGCCCCTACCCCGCTGCGGCTTCATATCTCCGCCGGCCGTTGGGAGCAGGAACTCGCGCCCTGGCAGGACCTGGAAAGCCTGACGGGTCGCTATCATCAAGTGCGCGAGGCACGACGGATGATCGACAACGCGCGAGAATTTGCGGAGGGCATCCGTCCCGTCGTCGGCGAAAAGGCGGTGAAATTCGAGGTCGGCGCCGACGAGGACCATTCAACGATCGTTACGGTCATGCTCTGTCGCGCATTGCGGTTTGTTGCGGCACGATAGGGCGAGCGACAAAACCGTGACATCCAGCGCACACACGGCGTACCATTTCCCGCCTCTTGTTTGGCCTGCGGCCGCTTTCCACGTGCCGCAGGCCAAGGCGTCACATATCTCCCGGCGAGACACCGGTGATCGTTTTCGAGATATCCCATAGCCGATCGGCCGCTTGAGGATCCATCGCCCACGGCGCAACGCCCTTGTCTCCCGGCGCCTCTTCCTGAGGGAGAGATATCTCGCAATCTTCGCAGTAGACACCGCCTATCCCGACCAGCTGCGGTGAAGTTGCGGCCCACACACTCGTCGCGGCGCCCTGCTCGGGTGACTTCAAATCGCGGGAGGGATCGACGCGGCGATCACCGTTCTCATCATAGACATCAAACGCGTTGATCTCTTCTTCGCTGAGATGGCGGGCGAGGTCCGTCAGGATGACCCCGGGGTGCAAGGAGAACGCCCGCACACCGAATGCCGTTCCACGTTGATCAAGACCAAGCGCGAAAAGCGCATTGGCGGTCTTTGCCTGACCATAGGCTTGCCACTTGTCATAGGGGCGCGCGCGGAAGTCGATATCGTCAAAATCGACCGGGCAGATCTGATGACCGCGTGAGGAGACCGAGACGACGCGGGCGTTACCCGACTTAACGAGAGCCGGCCAAAGACCGGCCACCAGCCGGAAATGTCCAAGGTGGTTGGTGGCGAACTGGCTCTCATGGCCGTCGACATCGCGGGCCAGCGGCGTTGCCATGATCCCGGCGCTGTTGATCAGGATGGAGACAGCCCTGCCCTGTCCAACAATCCTGTTCGAGAAGGCGGCGATCGATGCGGCGTCGGTGAGGTCCATCGTCTCGATGGTCACGTTCCCTATTCCGGCCAGCGTCCGCTCGGCCTTGCCGCGATCGCGCGCCGGAACGATCACATGCGCGCCGGCGCTTGCAAGCGCCCGCGTTGTTTCCACCCCAAGCCCGGAATAGCCGCCCGTCACGATCGCCGTCTTGCCGGTAAGATCGAGGCCCTCGACGACGTTAAGTGCCGTGCTCGCTGCGCCGAATGGCGATCCGATTGGTTTTTGCTCGGACATGTCTTCACTCCTTCGTTTTTCTGGTGTCCGCAACGCATATCGTGTAGATTTTCGGTGACTGCAGCCTGAAGAATCCGGAATTTTGTCGTGATCGTCCAAAACATGCATGATGCTCTCTCCGACGTTCTGGGCGCAATCGATGCCCGCGCGCTGTTTTCCGTGCGGTTTGCTGCCTCGGGACCGTGGTCAGTCGCCTTTCCAGCGCCGAGCTATCTGAAGTTCAATGCCGTGCGGCGCGGTGCCGCATGGATTATCGAGGACGGCGCCGCACCTCGCCGTGTTGAGGCCGGAGACTGCCTTGTCGTCAGCGGCAGGTCGTTTACACTTTGCAGCGATCCGAAGGTGCCTTCGGTCCCGGCAAGCAAGGTTTTCGCCAATGCCGGCCTCGATGTGACGATCGGCGACGGCTCTGACTTCGTGTTGCTCGGCGGAAGTGTCAATCTCGACACGGTAGATGGTTCGCTATTGACGGATGCGCTGCCACCGCTCGTCGTCATCAAAAGTGACGATGCCGGCCCGATCGGCTGGCTGCTTGAGCAACTGGACCGTGAATGGAACGGTACGGCACCTGGTTCTCGTGTCGCCTGCAACGATCTTTTGCGCCTAACGTTCATTTACGTTCTGCGCGCCTACCTCGCGCAGGACCGCGCTCAGCATCCCGGATGGCTCGCGGGCCTTGCGGACAATCGCCTGGCACCGGCGCTGCGGGCAATCCACGCTGATCCCGCGCACCCTTGGACGGTCGAAACGCTTGCGCGCCTCGTTGGCCAGTCCCGCTCGACGTTTGCCGAACGCTTCAAGGTGACCGTTGGGGCATCCCCGATGGACTACCTTGTCCGTTGGCGGATGCGGATCGCCGCCGCCCGCCTTCGCCGCGGTGAGGAACCCCTGCCGCGCATTGCGCAGTCGCTGGGCTATGCCTCCGACAGTGCATTCGCAGCGGCATTCCGGCGGGTTCTTATGGAATCGCCCGCGCGATATCGCAGTATACATCGCGCATCCGGTGCAGGAGCGCGGTAACTGTTATCTGCGATATAGGGCGCGGCACTTGTTGTACGCATGATGGCGATATAGCGTATACGCCACCGAAACATTCATTGAAGTCCCATGTCATCGAATTCCGACCGGGTCGATATCGCCCATCGCACCCTGAGACAGGCCATTATCGAGCAGGCGATCAAAGCCGGTACCAAGCTGCCCGAGGATGAGATCGGCAAGCACTTTTCCATGAGCCGAACTCTGGTACGCGCCGTGCTGGCAAAATTGCAGGCTCAGGGGCTGGTCGATACCTATCACAAACGCACAGCCACGGTCGCTCAGCCGAGCCTTGAGGAAGCACGCGATGCATTCGCGGTGCGCCGTGCGCTGGAGCGCGAGGTCATGAAGGCGGTGGTCAAGCGCTGGAGCCCCGCCATCGAGAAGAGCCTGCGCGAACATGTCCAGGAGGAGCAGGGCGCCCATGCCAAGGGCGACGTCCGGCTTTCGACGCGGCTTGCCGGCGAGTTCCATCTGAAGCTTGCCGACCTTGCGGGCAATGCACTCCTGCAGCGCTATCTCTCCGAACTGGTGTCGCGCTGTTCGCTGATCCTTGCCATGTATAGCCGCCCGCATTCGAGCGAATGCGCCATCAGCGAGCACTCCGGGCTTATCGCTGCCCTCAAGAAGGGCGATATCGCCGCCGCTGAGCGCTTGATGGATGATCATCTGTCGTCAGTAGAAAGCCGGGCGCTGTTCGAGGACGAGGCGGCCATTGAGCCTGATCTTGGCTCGATCCTCTCCCGCTTCTCCGCTCGCACCGCGGGCTGACTGCCGCTTTTTCAATCACGTATACATGATTTTGCATTTTATGTAGACGTGGAGCCAACCGCGACTGCTTGTCGACTCGGGCGCAGCCAGGTGCAACTCGCGTTTTATATCAATGATTCCATAAATTTAACGCCTCGGCGCATCGTTCGATGCGGCAATCGATACGGACTGGCATCAATGTTGCATACGTGATTATAGAGATCATGTAGCCAAGATTGTCATCATGCCACATACGATATCGCCACATATCGAACACCGCCTCGAGCTGCGAGGGATCCGCAAGGCCTATCCGGCCGTGGTCGCCAATGACCGGATCGACCTTTGCGTCCGTCCGGGTGAGATCCACGCCGTCGTCGGCGAAAACGGTGCCGGCAAGTCGACGTTGATGAAGATCATCTACGGCATGGTACCGCCGGATTCCGGCGAGCTCCTGTGGGATGGGCGCGAGGTTTCGATCGCCTCGCCCGCCGATGCGCAGAAGCTCGGTATCGGCATGGTGTTCCAGCACTTCGCGCTGTTCGACACGCTCTCGGTGGCGGAAAACATCGCGCTGGCGCTGCCGGGCCGCCCGCCGATCGAACCGCTGTCGAGAGGGATCAACGAAGTCGCCGCGCGCTATGGCCTGCCGATAGAGCCGGAGCGGCATATCTACACGATGTCAGTCGGCGAGCGGCAGCGGGTCGAGATCATCCGCGCGCTTTTGCAAAATCCGCGCCTGCTCATTCTCGACGAGCCGACGTCGGTGCTGACGCCACAGGCCGTCGAAACGCTGTTCGTCACGCTGCGCCAGATCGCGGCCGAGGGATGCAGTATTCTCTATATCAGCCACAAGCTGAACGAGATCAGGGATCTCTGCCACACGGCGACGATCCTGCGCGGCGGCCGCGTCACCGGCATGTGCGATCCGAGGCAGGAAAGCCCGGCGTCGATGGCCCGCATGATGATCGGCGCCGATCTCCCCAGCTTCCGTCATCGCGGCGACACGTTGGCCGGCAAAACACGCCTCAGCGTGTCCGGTCTGACGCTCCCTACCCAGGATCCGTTCGGCACGGCACTTGGCGACATTAGCTTTGCGGTGCGCGGCGGCGAAATTCTCGGCATTGCCGGCGTCTCGGGCAACGGTCAGCAGGAACTGCTGGGAGCACTCTCGGGCGAAACGCCGCTATCGAATGCCGATGCAATCACCATCGACGGCAAGCCAGCGGGCCACCGCGATCCGGCCGGCCGGAGGCGGCTTGGCCTCTGCTCCGTTCCCGAGGATCGGCTGAAGCAGGGCTCGGTCCCCTCGCTGCCGCTCCTGGAGAACGTGCTGCTCACCGCCAATCGCAACGGCGCTATTCGCGCCGGTCTCATCCGCTTCGATCGCGTTAAGGCCTATGCCGAGCGCTGCATTCAGGCCTTCGACGTCAGGACGCCAGGCGCCCAGGCGCAGGCCGGCAGCCTGTCCGGCGGCAACCTTCAGAAATTCATCATCGGCCGCGAGATCCTGCAGGAGCCGGGCGTGCTGATCGTCTCGCAGCCGACCTGGGGTGTGGACGTCGGAGCGGCACTCATCATCCGCCAGGCGCTGCTCGACCTGCGCGATCGGGGTGCCGCGATCGTCGTCATCTCCGAGGAACTCGACGAACTCTTCGAGATCTCCGACAAAATCGCCGTCATAGCCGGCGGCCGGCTGACGGCGGCCATACCGATTGCCGAGGCAAACCGCGATGCGATCGGCATTGCCATGTCCGGCCAAAGTGCCGGCGACGAGCCAGACGAACGCGCCAGCAAGGAGCTTGCCCATGCGCTTTGAACCGCGCCCCAATCCCTCGCGCATCATGATCCTGATGTCGCCGGTCATCGCGATTGCGCTGACGTCGATCGTTGCCATGGCGCTCTTCGCGCTCGCCGGCCAAAACCCACTTGAAGCGCTGATCATCTTCCTGACCGCGCCTCTCGCCGATCTCTACGGTTTCGGCGAGCTGCTGATCAAGGCTGCACCCCTGGTGCTGATCGGCGTCGGCCTCGCGATCGGCTTTCGCGCCGGCATCTGGAACGTCGGCGCCGAAGGGCAGCTGACAGTGGGCGTCATCTTCGCCGGCTATGTCGCGCTGAAGTTTGGCCCGGCCGGCGGCTGGTGGGTTCTGCCATTGATGGTGATCGCCGGCGCTGTCGGCGGCGTCTTCTGGGCGGCCATCCCCGCGCTATTGCGCGTAAAGTTCAATGCCAGCGAAATCCTGGTCAGCCTGATGTTGAACTACGTCGCGGCCCTCTGGCTGTCCTGGCTGATCTTCGGCCTCTGGCGCGATCCGGCCGGGTTCAACTTCCCGCAGTCGGAGCCGCTGGCGCCGGATGCCCTCTTCCCGATCCTGATCGCGGACACCCGCGCCAATGTCAGCGTCCTCTTCGCGCTGGGCGCGGTTGTCGCGGGCTGGCTGTTCATGAACCGCAGCTTCGCCGGCTTCCAGCTCAAGGTCACGGGCCTCTCCGAAGGCGCCGCCCGCTATGCCGGCTTCGGCGTCAGCCGCGCGGTCTGGATCGGCATGCTGGCAAGCGGTGCGGCTGCCGGCATCGCAGGCGTCGGCGAGATCGCCGGCCCGCTTGCCCAGATCTTCCCGACCGCCTCGCCCGGCTATGGCTACGCGGCGATCATCGTTGCCTTTCTCGGGCGGTTGCACCCGGTCGGCATCCTGCTCTCCGGCCTCTTGATGGCGTTGCTCTATCTCTCGGGCGATGTCGCGCAGATGTCGCTCGGCATGCCGTCTTCGATCACCGGCCTGTTGCAGAGCACGCTGCTCTTCTTCCTGCTGACGACAGACGTCTTCATTCAGTACCGAATCCGCTTCCAGTCCTCCAACCGCCAGGGAGCCGCCACATGATGGATCAGTTCCTTCCCATTCTCGTGGCCACACTCGTTGCCGGCACGCCCCTGATCTACGCTGCACTCGGCGAACTCGTCGCCGAACGTTCCGGCGTGCTGAACATGGGCGTCGAGGGCATGATGGTCATCGGCGCGGTGATTGCCTTCATCGTGATGATGGCGACCGGCAGCCTGTGGCTCGCAGTAGTCGCGGCCATGCTGGCGGCGATGTTGCTCGCCCTCATGTTCGCGGTTCTCGCCGTCGGCTTCCGCGCCAATCAGATCGCGGTCGGGCTGGCATTGACGATTTTCGGCACCAGTCTCGCCTCGTTCATCGGCAAGCCCTACATCGGCATGGCGATCGTGATGGAGCCTTCGACAGCATCAAGGATTGCCGCGAAAATCCCGCTGCTGGGCGTCATTCTCGGCCAACTTCATCCGCTGGCCTGGCTGTCCTGGGCCTTCTTCGCCGGCGTCTGGTATTTCCTCAACCGCAGCCGCAGCGGGCTGATCCTGCGCGCGATCGGCGAATCGCCCACATCTGCGCATGCGCTCGGCTATCCCGTTAACACGATCCGCTACCTCGCCACGCTTTTCGGCGGTGCAAGCGCCGGCATTGCGGGCGCCTACGTATCGATCGTCTACACCTCGCTTTGGACCGAGGGGCTGATTGCCGGGCGTGGCTGGATCGCCGTGGCACTGGTCGTCTTTTCCACCTGGCGGGCGGGACGCTGCTTCCTCGGCGCCTATCTGTTCGGCGGCGCCACGATCGCCCAGCTCTTTGCCCAGAGCGCCGGCATCGGGCTGCCGTCCGAGCTCATGTCCGCCCTTCCCTATCTCGTCACGATCGTCGTGCTGGTGCTGATCTCGCGCAACGCCGCGCTGATGCGCCTCAACGTCCCCGCTTCCCTCGGCAAGCCATTTGCCGCCGAGGGCTGAAACAGCCGTCCATCACTTAAACCAAACAACAACAGAGGGAACCGAAATGACCACATTTTCCAGACGCGACTTCCTGAGAACCAGCGCCGCCGGCGCGCTTGCGATTGGCGCCGGCGCCAGACCGCTTTTCGCCGCCGAAGAGCCGCTCAAGGTCGGCGTCATCCACATGGGCGCCATCTCCGATACCGGCTGGGAATACTTCCAGGCTAACGCCTGGAAATCGCTCGAAAAGGAATTCGGCGACAAGGTGAAGGTGACGGTGCTCGAAAACATCGCACAGGTTCAGGATTGCGAGCGCCTGTTCCGCCAGCTTTCCGCACAGGGCAACAAGCTGATCTTCGGCACCACCTTCTCGCAATATCCCTCGCTGAAGAAACTGGCTCCGATGTTGCCCAAGTCGCATTTCGAATGCTGCGCCGGCATCGAGGCGGGCAACAATCTCGGCGTCTTCGAAGCCCGCCACTATGAGGGCACCTACCTCACCGGCATCGCCGCCGGCCGCACCACCAAGACCAACGTTCTCGGCTGGGTCGGCGCCTTCCCGGTGCCGCAGGTCATCTACAGCCTGAACGCCTTCCTGCTCGGCGCCCGCTCGGTCAACCCCGACGTGACGCTGAAAGTTGTCTGGGCCAATGCCTGGGTCGATCCCGGCAAGGAAAAGGACGCCGTCGCGGCACTGATCGCGCAGGGCGCAGATGTCATCTCCGGCAGCCCCAACACGCCGGTGCAGGGACTGGCCGCCGAGGAGAAAGGCGTCTGGTCGATCGGCTCGACGGGCGATTTCTCCGCCTATGTAAAGAAGAAGCAGCTGGTTTCTTTCGAACTGGATTGGAGTGCCGCCCATATCAACGCCGCCAAGGCCGTCATGGCCGGCGACTGGAAGGCGGAAAGCCGCTGGCTGGGTCTCGGGCCGGGCGGCTACGTCAAGATGACGACGAGCAATCCGGAACTGCCGGAATCGGTCGCCGCCGAAATGAAGGCCGCCGAAGCCGCGATCATCAGTGGGAAGCTGAAGCTCTTTGCCGGCGAGATCAAGGATCAGAAGGGTGATGTGAAGGTCGCCAAGGGTCAGGAACTCGCCGATGCCGACATCAAGGGCATGACCTGGCTGATCGAAGGCGTGCAGGGCACCCTGCCGCAGAACTGATCGGTGCTGCGCCGACAACACGACATCGCTTCTCCCCTGACTGGGGAGGAGCATCGCAAATGACGATAGAACAAAGACATCAAGGGAGACCCCGGTGACCGAAACACTGTTCACGAACGCCAAGCTGGCCGATGGCTCGCTCAACGACATCCTCGTCTCGGACGGCCGCATCTCGGCAATCAACAAGGCCGGCACGAGCACGACCGCCGCCAAGACCGTCGACATTGCCGGCGCGCTTCTGGTCCCAAGTTTCGTCGAGGGGCACATCCATCTCGACACCAGCTTCTACGGCGACAAGTGGATTCCGCACAAAGCCTGCACCAACGGCTTTGACGTGCATGAGCGCGTCGCCTTCCAGGCCGAGAACATGGCGGCCGCAGCACCGATGGACGAGCGCGCCCGCAAGCAGCTCGACCTCTGCATCGCAAACGGCGCGCTGCAGATGCGCAGCCATGTGATGGTCGACGGCTCGGTGGGGCTGAAATCGCTGGAGACAATTCTTGCCGTACGCGAAGCCTACAAGGATATCATCGACATACAGCTCGTTGCGTTTCCGCAGAGCGGCATTCTGAAAAGCCCCGGCACGCCTGAACTGATGGAAGAGGCGATGGGCATGGGCGCCGATCTGGTCGGCGGGCTTGATCCGCTCTCCTTCGACCGCGACATCAAGGGACATCTCGATGTGGTCTTCGGCATTGCCGAAAAGCGCGGCGTCGATGTCGATATCCACCTCCACGACGCCGGCACGATGGGCGCGATGACCATCGAGGAAATCTGCGCCCGCACGACGGCGCTCGGCATGCAGGGCCATGTCGCCGTCAGCCACGCCTATGGCCTCGGCGATCTCGGACCCGATGCGATGAAGAAGATCGCCGCACTCATTGCGAAGAGCGGTGTCGCAATCATGACCAACGCGCCGGGCAACCACAACTTCCCGCCGGTCGCGCTGCTGCGGGCGGCCGGCGTCACCGTCTTCTCGGGCAACGACAATATCCGCGATTCCTGGTGGCCCTTCGGCGATGGCGACATGCTGCGCCGCGCCGAAATCATCGCCTATCGCTCCGGTTTCTACACGGATACGGAACTCGCCGCCGCTTTCGAAGTGGTGACTGCAGGCGGCGCCAAGGCGCTCAACCTCGAAGGCTATGGCATCGCCATCGGCGCAAAAGCCGATTTCGTGACGCTCGCGGCCGAGCATATCCCGGAAGCCGTCGTCGCCATTCCGAAGCCGCGCCGCGTCTTCAAGGGGGGCCAGCTGGTTGCCGAGAACGGAGCCGTGGTCCGCTGATGAACTATCGGAGCCGGCAGACCGAAACAGCTGTCGCACAATCGCGCGACGGCATGGTGACCACGCCGCATTGGGCGGCGAGCGAGGCTGGCGCCAAGGTGCTGGCGCGCGGCGGCAATGCGATCGAAGCGCTGGTCGCCGCGGGTGCCGCGCTCGCCGTCACCTACCCGCATTTCTGCGGTCTCGGTGGCGACGCCGTCTGGATGGTTTGCGACCAGGATGGCGACGCGCGGACCTTCCTCGGCATCGGTCAGGCTGCCGCGAAGGCCGAGATCAACGGCCCGATCCCGCCACGCGGTCCGGCCTCGACGCTGACGACCGCCTGCCTGGTCGATAGCTGGGAGAAGGTGCTCGATCACTCCACCACGGTATGGGGTGGCTCCGAGCAACTTGCTGCATTGCTCGACGATGCCATCACGCTCGCCGAGGACGGCTTTGCCGTCAGCCCGTCGCAGACATTCTGGCACGATTTCCGCGCGGGCGAATCCGAGACATGGCCGGGCTTTCGCGACCTCTTCCAGCGCGACGGCATCCAGCGCCAGCCGGCTTTGGCGCAAACCCTCAAGGCCATCGCTGAAAATGGCGCCAGAGAATTCTACGAGGGCGCGTTGGCAGACCGTATAGCTTGCGGCCTTGCCGCCGTAGGCTCTCCGCTGACGGCCGCCGATCTCGTGGCAACGCGGACGCGTATCGTCGATCCGGTGCGGCTCGGCTATGGTGACACCGTTCTGCTAGCGCCACCGCCGCCGACGCAGGGCGTTACCACCCTTGGCATCATGGCTGTGCTTGCCCAGCTGGCGCCCAAGGATAAGGCACCTGAGAGCGCTGCCTATTACCATGCGCTTGTGGAATCCGTGAAACAGGCTTTCCTTGATCGTCACCTGATCGCGGATCCGGAGTTTGGCGACGATGCCACGAAAATGCTTCTCGATCCTGCGCGCCTGGCCGCTAAGGCTGCGGCGATCGACCCCAGCCGCGCCGCCGAGTGGCCCGCCCCCTACAGGCAGGGCGACACGGCGCTTTTGGCTGCCGTCGATGCCGAAGGCCGCGCCGCCTGCCTGGTGCAAAGCATCTATTTTGATTGGGGTAGCGGCGTGGTTGCCGGCGACACCGGCATTCTATGGCAAAACCGGGGTGCGGCCTTCAGCGTCGATCCAGCAAGCCCGAATTGCATTCAGCCAGGCAAGCGACCCTTTTACACACTGAACCCCGGCCTCGCGCTCAAGGATGGGCGCCCGCATCTGGTCTATGGAACACAGGGGGCCGATGGCCAGCCGCAGACACTGGCGCTACTGCTCAGTCTGCTGATTGACCATGGCCTTGACCCGTTGGCGGCCCTTTCGAGACCACGCTTCCTGCTCGGCCGCACCTTCTCGGATAGTCGTGACAACCTGAAGCTTGAGGAGAATATCGGCGCAGATACGCTGGCAGCACTCAGCGCCATGGGCCACGAAGTCGCGACAATAGGCCCGCTCAGCCCGCTTGGTGGCCAAGCAGGGCTCATCCGCATCCACGAAGACGGACGAATGGAAGCTGCGCACGACCCTCGCAGCGATGGCGGAGCCATCGGTCTATGAGCAGCATGTCCGATCATCTCTTCGACCTTGTCATCCGCAATGTCCGTATCGAGGAAGATGGTGCCCTCGTAGATATCGCCGTGCGTGATGGCCTGATCGCCGCGATCGAGCAGAGTTTCAGCTGCGATGCTGTCACGAGCTTCGACGGGAAAGGAAACTTCGCCTTCGGCGGTTTCGTCGATACGCATGTGCATCTTGACAAGGCCTGCATCCTCGATCGCTGCTCGATCTGCGAGGGAACGCTTACCGAAGCGGTGCGCGAGACAGCACGCGCAAAGCCCGGCTTCACCGAGGAGGACGTTTACGAGCGAGCCGCCCGCGTCGTCGAGAAGGCAATCGCGCATGGCACGGTGCGGATGCGGACCTTCGTCGAGATCGATCCCCGCGCCGGCTTTCGCTCCCTTGAGGCGATCAAGCGCATCAGGGCGGATTACGCCTTTGCGATCGACATCGAGATCTGCGCCTTCGCGCAGGACGGCCTCACCAATGAGCCCGAAACCCTGGTCATGCTCGACGCAGCGCTCGCCGGCGGCGCCGATCTCATCGGTGGCTGCCCCTACACCGACCCCGATCCCGAAGGCCACATCGCGAGGATCTTCGAACTCGCGGTGAAACACGACGTCGCCGTCGATTTTCACCTCGACTTCAGCCTTGACCCCAACAGAACCGACCTGCCCGCCGTCATCGCCGCCACGAAACTCCGCGGCTGGCAAGGCCGGGTCTCGATCGGCCACGTCACCAACCTCTCGGCATTGCCGGAGGCATCGGTCATCGAGATTGCGAAGAACCTCTCCGAGGAAGGGATCGCCCTCACCGTGCTGCCGGCCACCGATCTCTTCCTCAACGGTCGCGGCCAGGACCATCTGGTGCCACGTGGCGTCGCTCCCGCCCATATCCTCGCGGCACATGGTGTCGTCACCTCAGTTGCAACCAACAACGTACTCAACCCCTTCACGCCCTATGGCGATGCGTCGTTGATCCGGATGGCCAATCTCTATGCCAACGTCGCCCAGCTCTCGCGCGACGCGGATATCGCGCAAGTATTCGATATGGTCGGAGTATCAGCCGCCCGCCAGCTCGGCGTTCCCTACGGCCTTGCGGTGGGCAACGAGGCGACGATCATTCTCGTCGACGCAGCCGGGCCGAAGGCGGCCCTGCGCGAAATCGGCAGGATCGTCGCCGGCTGGAAAGGCGGCCGGCAGAGTTTTCACAATGGCGACCCGCAAGTTCACAAACCGCATCGACAGTGCGATTATCCAAATCAAGCAATAACTTGCATGACGAAGCTCAGCGATCCGGTATAGATGGTGATCATCTAATCAACAGCAGCCGGACCTCCCGTGGATCAGATACTCGCCATTCGAACATTTGTCCGCGTCGCCGAGGCCGGCTCGTTTGCCAAAGCTGCGGACACGCTGAACCTGCCCCGCTCCTCCGTCAGCAAACTCGTGCAGGATCTTGAGGGGCACCTCGGGACCAAGCTGGTCGAGCGCACCACGCGTTCGGTCACGATGACCACGGAGGGTGTGGCCTATCACGAGCGCGCGCTGAAGCTGCTCGCCGATCTTGATGACATGGACGGCACGGTCGCCGGCTCCCGCAGCGCGCCCAAGGGAAAGTTGCGCGTCGATATCGGCTCCGTGCTGGCAAACCAGATCCTCATCCCCGCGCTTTCCGACTTTCAGCACCAGTATCCTGATATCGATCTCATGCTCGGCGTCAGCGATCGACCCGCCGACCTCGTGAGTGAGGGGATCGATTGTGTCATCCGCGGCGGGGCGCTGGGTGACTCATCGATGAAGGCGCGGAAACTGTGCGAGTTGGACTACGTCATTTGCGCGTCACCCAGCTATCTGGATGGTCTCCAGGTGCCGGAGCGGCCGGAGGATATCGAGAAGCATCGGATCGTCAGCTACTTCTCCGCCTCATCCGGAAAGCGATTTCCATTGCGGTTTCAACGCGGCGATGAGCGAAGCGAATATCTCCCGACTTCCAGCGGCATTTCCGTCAACGAAAGCACCGCGCATCTGAACGCGCTGCTGTCAGGGCTGGGGATCGGCCAGAGCTTCGGCTTCCTCGCAAGACCACACTTCGAGAGCGGCGCGCTGGTCGAACTGTTGCCCGAGTGGAAGCCGGACAATCATCCGCTGCACCTCGTCTACCCGGCCGATCGATTTCCAAACCCGCGGCTGCGTGCCTTCACGGAATGGGCGGCGAAAGTATTCGAAGCCGTCGATGCCAGACGCAATGTGACGACGGAGACCATCCATCCCCATGGATAATGTCTCCACCCTGAGCGGCTTCTCGCCGCCAAGCTGACGAACTAACTTCTCCTCATCGGACGGCGACGAGGCCACAGCCAACGCCACCTCCCGAACAGTTTCAGAATTTCAACAGGCCGCGCATTCGGGCTGAACCCTTTCGCGCGCCCAGCATCAGGAGAGTAAAATGACCAACAGACTTGAAAACAAGATCGCCGTCGTCACCGGAGCAACCAGCGGCATCGGCCTCTCGACCGCCAAGCTCTTCGCCGCCGAAGGCGCTCGCGTCTACATCACCGGCCGCCGCAAGGATGCGCTCGATAAGGCAGTGGCCGAGATCGGCCATGGCGCGGTTGGCGTACAGGCCGACTCCTCGAGCAATGCTGATCTCGACAAGCTGTTCGCCCAGGTGAAAGCGGAACAGGGTCGCCTTGACGCCCTCGTCGTAAACGCCGGCGGCGGCAGCATGCTTCCGCTTGGCCAGATCACCGAGGAGCAGGTCGACGACACCTTCGGCCGCAACGTGAAGGCCGTGATCTTCACGGTGCAGAAAGCTCTTCCGCTGCTCGGCAACGGCTCGTCGGTCGTTCTGACCGGCTCGACCGCAGGGACCGAAGGCACCGCCGCCTTCTCCGTCTACTCCGCCTCCAAGGCCGCCGTCCGCAACCTCGCCCGCTCCTGGGCGCTTGATCTCAAGGGCACCGGCATCCGCGTCAACGTCGTCTCGCCCGGCGCCACACGCACCCCTGGCCTCGTCGAGCTTGCCGGCGACGACAAGGAGCAGCAGCAGGGCCTGCTCGACTATCTCGCCTCGCGCATCCCGCTCGGCCGCGTCGGTGAGTCCGAGGAGATCGCCAAGGCAACTCTGTTCCTCGCTTCCGACGACGCAAGCTTCGTCAACGGCGCCGAGCTCTTCGCAGACGGTGGTCAGGCCCAGGTCTAACCGCAAAACAGGAGCGGCGAACAGCCGCTCCACTTCTCATTCTCAAGGAGAGCTCGCGATGCGTGCCGCAGTCTATTTCAAGCATGGCAAGCCTGAGGACGTTCTTCAGGCCGTCGATGTCGAAGATCCCAAGCATCCAGACCACAACGAAGTGCTGATCCGGGTACTTCTCCGGCCGGTCCACCACGGCGACCTTCTCGGTATAGCAGGACGCTACCAGCCGGGAGCAACGTTGCCGAAAGAGGGCGTGCGCGTCGGCTTCGAAGGCTACGGCATCGTCGAGGAAGCGGGCAGTGGCGTCGATCTGAAGCCAGGCACCCGCGTCGCCTTCTTCCCCGGCCGAGGCGCGTGGAGCGAAAAGGCAATCGTCTCGGCCGAATACGTCACCGAAATCCCCGATAACGTATCGGACGAAGCCGCAGCACAGCTGCACGTCAATCCGCTGACGACCGCACTCCTTTTGCGGGCCGTCGAGACATCCGGCGCGAAGCCGGGCCGCGACGTCGTCGTTCTCACCGCCGCAGGCTCGGCGGTCGCCAGACTGGTGATCGGACTGCTTCTCGATCGCGGCTTCGACGTCGTGGGTGTCGTCCGGCGCGAAGCCGGCGTGAACGAGCTCAACGTTGTGTTTCCGGATCTCCCGGTGGTTTCCACAGACAAGCCGGGCTGGCAGGACAAGGTCGTTGCGGCTGCCGACGGCCATCCCATCGGCGTCGTGCTCGACCCTGTTGGCGGCGAGACGGCCAGTGCGGCGGTCGGCCTGCTTGCCCAAGGCGGTAGCCTGGTCTCCTACGGCGACCTTTCCGGACAGCTGATCTCGGTCCCCGCGCTTTACTTTTCGACACGTGACATCCGGCTGTCGGGCGTGACGGTCGGTCGATGGGCGGGCTTGCCCGTAGACGTCCGCAGAGCCGATCTGAAGCTCGCGCTTGAGCTCGCAGCCGGCAAGCCGGAGCTCTTTCAGGTCGAGCAGAACTTCGATCTCGCGGATGTCGGCAAGGCTGCCGCGCTTGTCGAGAAGCCAGGCAAATCCGGCACGGTTCTGATCGCGTCACGCTAGGCGCGACGCATCCCAAACACACAGCCACCCAAAGGAGAAACGGCCATGGCCGACCACGACAAGACACTGCCGACGAACATGCTCGTCAGCGCCTATTATCGCGTTCACCCTGACGATCGGCAGACCTTCATCGACGCGGTGATCCCTGACATGAAGGCGGCACCTGAGATCGACGGATGCGTCTTCTACGCCTTCGCACAGGATCTGACGGATCCGAACACCTTCCACCTTGTCGAGGGCTGGAGAGACGAAGCCGCCTACGAAGCGCACGAGAACTCGCCGATCTTCCTCGAGGCTCTGAGCACTGTCGTGAAGAATGTCCGAATCCTCGACCGACAGGGTATCCGCTACGATGTCGCAAAGCAGCACATCGATGACCCGCGCGGCCGCGTCTCCTGACGCCATCGGGATCGGATCGCGCCCCCCAGCGGACGCCTCCGATCCCGAAACGCTTGAGAGCGGGCTCAAACAGCAATCAAATCGAGGAATAAGAAATGACCGCCCCATCGACCGTCGCAACGCGCCGACGCATCCTTCAGTTCGCCCTTGCAGCACCTGCCGTTGCGTCGCTGGCATCCCAGGCGATTGCGGCGCAAGCGGAACCAACGCTTTCACCGGCAACCGACGCGGTGACGCCTTTCAAGGTGTCCGTTCCGCAGGCCGCGATCGACGATCTGAAGCGCCGTCTAAAGAATGCGCGATGGCCCGATCAGGAAATCGTCTCGGACTGGTCGCAAGGCGTTCCGCTCCACAAGGCTAAGTCTTTGATCGCCTATTGGGAGCGCAAATATGATTGGCGGAAATTCGAGAAGCGTATCAATGCGTTTCCACAGTTTCGCACCCGCATCGATGGTCTCGGTATCCACTTCATCCATGTGAAATCGAAGCATGAGAACGCCCTGCCGATCATTCTCACGCATGGATGGCCGGGATCGGTCGTCGAGTTCCTCAAGGTCATCGGCCCCCTCACCGACCCGACCGCGCACGGCGGCTCGGCTGAGGACGCTTTCCACGTCGTCATTCCGTCACAGCCCGGCTTCGGCTTTTCCGACAAGCCGGCCTCGGAAGGATGGACAGTCGTTCGGACCGCCAATGCCTGGGCCACGCTGATGAAGCGCCTCGGCTACGACAGGTGGGTCGCGCAGGGCGGAGATTGGGGATCGGGCGTGACCCATGCGCTCGGACATGTCCGCCCCGAAGGACTTATGGCAGCCCATGTGAACTGGCCGCTCGTCTTTCCGGAGAAACTCCCGGAGAACCCGACGCCCGAGGAAAAGGCAGCGATGGATGCGGCGATGAAGTTCGCGAACGATCAGTTCGGCTACTTCAAGGAACAGGCGACGCGGCCGCAGACGATCGGATATGCGCTCGCCGATTCACCGGTCGGCCAAGCGACATGGATCTACGAGAAATTCCAGGCATGGACGGACAATCGCGGCGAGCCGGACGACGCGCTGACGATCGATGAGATGCTCGATGACATCTCGCTCTACTGGTTCACGGACACGGCCGCCTCGTCTGCTCGCATCTACTGGGAAAACGCCCGTAACGGCGGCGGCTTCGACGCCGGCCGGATCGAACTGCCGATGGCCGCCACGATCTTTCCGAAGGAGATCTACCGCGCGCCGAAGGCGTGGGCGGAAGCCCACTGGCCGAACCTGTTTTACTGGAACGAGGTCGACAAGGGCGGTCACTTCGCCGCCTTCGAGCAACCCGACCTCTTCGCGCAGGAAATGCGCAAGGCCTTCAAATCCATCCGCTGATCAAGCTCTAGCAAAAGCAAGGAACCAACATGTCTACCAACGAAGAAATCATCCGCGAACTCTATCGGACCGCAGAAGTGAAGGATGTGGCGGCATTCGTCGCCCTCTTCGCCGAGAACGGCTATTTCTGGGATGTATCGGCCGGCGCGAAATATTACGGCGACGATATCGGCAAGACGGTCGATATCTACGCCACCGCCTTTCATGACATGCACCGCGAGCTCGGAAACTTCTACGTGACCGACGACGTGGTCATCGTGGAACTGACCCTCAACGGCACCCATACCGGCCCTCTCGCGCTGGCAGCCGGCACGATCGCCCCGACGGGCAAGGAAATGCACGCACCATGCTGCGACGTCTTCCACCTGAAGGATGGCAAGGTGACGTCCTTCCATTGCTACACTGCCGCAACGATCATCTTCGGCCAGCTTGGCGTGCTCGGCAACCTCGGCGCGTCGCTCCAGCAAGCGTGAAGCGGCTGCGGCCGGTTTCGAAAAGCCGCGGCGCATTCTGATCATCCATGCTGATGGATTGTATCTCCCTGCGCCGCCGCTTCTGCGCTGGTCGCCTGCCGCCTAGATCAAGGCATGTCTTTGAACCCCAGAATGGAAATGACGATGAACGATGTGAACCCTGATAGCCCCCGCGATATCGACCCTGGCCGCCGGCTGTTCCTTGGCGCTGCGGCGGCAGTTTCGGCCTTCATGGTGGTCGGTGGAGCGGCGGCGGCAATGCAGTCGACCGGCGGCATGGAGATGCCCGCTGCGACGAATGCCATCGATCCACTCAAGGTGAAAATCCCGGCCTCAGCAATTGAAGACCTTCGCGCCCGTCTCCGTGCTGCACGCCTGCCAGAAAGGGAAACCGTCTCCGACTGGTCGCAAGGTGCTCCCCTGAGTTCGGTCGAGGCGCTGTTGAAATACTGGCGCGACAGCTACGATATGCGTCGGCTGGAAAAGCGCCTGAACGCCTACCCACAATTCCGGACCGAGATAGATGGCTTGGGCATTCACTTCATCCATGTGAAGTCGAAACATGCGAATGCACGGCCACTGGTCCTGACGCATGGATGGCCTGGTTCCGTCGTCGAATTCCTCAACGTGATCGGCCCGTTGACCGATCCGACAGCCCACGGCGGCAAAGCCGAGGACGCATTCCACGTCGTTATACCCTCACTACCGGGCTACGGCTTTTCCGACAAACCGAAGGAGCCCGGTTGGGGCCTGCCGCGGATCGCGCGAGCATGGGCGCAGTTGATGCAGCGCCTGGGCTACACGCAATATCATGCGCAAGGTGGCGACTGGGGTGCTGGCGTCACCACATGGATGGCGAAGCAGCATGTAGCCGGACTGAAAGGTATCCACCTTAACCTGCCCCTGCTGTTTCCGCCGCCGATTGAAGGCACTCCTGATGCGGAAGAGCAGGCATCGATTGCCCAACTGGTCGCTTTCGGGACCCATGGCTCCGGCTACGCCAAAATACAATCCACCCGCCCGCAGACGATTGGCTATGCGCTTGCGGATTCTCCGACCGGTCAAGCGGCCTGGATCTACGAAAAATTCGGAGAATGGACCGATGCGGACCATCATCCGGAGAAGGAGCTCGGCTACGACCAGATGCTGGATGACATCATGCTCTACTGGCTGACGGACACTGCAGCGTCTTCGGCACGGCTCTACGCCGAAAGCTTCGATACCGATTTCAGCCCTCAGAAGCTCGATATCCCGGTCGCGGTCAGCGTGTTCCCTGCCGAGCTTTACAGACCTCTGAAGATTTGGGGGGACCGTATGTACTCAAAGCTGACCTATTGGAACGAGGCCGCGCATGGCGGGCATTTCGCAGCTTTCGAACAGCCTGAGATTTTCACCGACGAACTTCGCAAGGCCTTTGCGACCATGTGAGGCGTGAGACGTCAGAGCACTACAACGAGCCGTGTCGAGCGGGCGGCGCAAAAAAGTTTGCGCCGTTCGGGAATAGAACCTCTGCCCGGGTGTCTACCTCAATGTAACAAGAAGGAATAAGCCGATGAACCTTTGGTCCTCCCGAAAGTCGATGGCTCTTGCTGCCACCATTCTCGCAACTGCGGGCGCCTGCGCCGCCTTCGCCCATGATCCCTCGCAGCACGATCATTCGGCGATGCAGATGGATGACGCCGGTCCTGAGGCGGCCTATCTCGCGGAAAACGACGCGGCCATGAACAAGATGATGGCGGACATGGAGGTCAAGCCATCAGGCGATGTCGATCGCGACTTCGTGGCGATGATGACGCCCCATCACCAGGGCACCATCGAGATGGCGCTCGCCGTCCTCAAGTACGGCAAGAACGAACAGCTCAAGCGCATCGCGCAGGAGATTATTGTGGATCAACAGCAGGAGATCGCAGCGATGAAGCTTGCGATCGGCGATCCGCTCCCCCCATCCGAAGCGGCCCCAACCCAGGTCGCACCGGAGACTACCCCCACCGGATCCGCGCCCAGCAAGACCATGCAGGGCATGGACCCCAACATGAAGATGTAACCCAGAGGTCCTCCCAATGAACATTCGTACATCTTTTGCCGCCAGCTTGCTGGCGGGCAGCATGCTATTGCCTTTTTCCGCCTTCGCCGGACAGGCGCCCTTCGCCGCCGCTGATCCGGACATTCCAGTCAGCAGCAAGGACCGCGTCTACGCCGCCGAGCAATTCTCCAACACCGTGTCGGTGACCGATCCCGCGACCAACAAGCTTCTCGGCGTCATCAAGCTCGGCGATCCCCAGCCCGGCAATCTCTCGCCGCTCTACAAGGGCCAGGTGCTGGTCCACGGCATGGGCTTTTCGCCCGACAAGAAGACGATCGCGGTGGTCTCGATCGGCTCGAACTCGGTGACCTTCATCGACACCGCGACGAACGCGGTGAAGCACACCACCTATGTCGGCCGCTCTCCGCACGAGGCATTCTATACGCCGGATGGCAGGGAAGTCTGGGTAACGGTCCGCGGCGAAGACTATATCTCCGTCATCGACGCCGCCACCTTCGAGGAGAAAACGCAGATCAAGGTGCCTGCAGGTCCCGGCATGCAGATCTTCTCGCCTGACGGCAAGTACGGCTACATCTGTTCGTCCTTCAATCCCGAGACCGTCGTCGTCACCGTCGCCGATCACCAGATCGTCGGCCACGTGAAGCAGGCAAGCCCCTTCTGCCCGAACATCGCGGCATCGCCGGATGGAAAACAGGTTTGGTTCACGCTCAAGGACGTCGGCAAGACCCAGGTCTTCAATGCCCAGCCGCCTTTCGATCTGATCCAGACGATCGATACCGGCCCGATCACCAACCACGTCAACCTCGTCACCAACAAGAACGGCAGCTTCGCCTACATCACCGTCGGCGGCCTCAACGAGGTCAAGGTCTTCCGCACCGACAATTTCGAACAGGTCACGACCATCCCCGTCGGCAAACTGCCACACGGTGTCTGGCCCTCCGGCGACGGCACGCGCGTCTATGTCGGCCTTGAAAACGCCGATGCGATGGCCGCAATCGATACGTTGACCAACAAGGTCATCGCGACGATCCCGATCGGCCAGGCGGCACAGGCCGTCAACTATGTGCCGAATGCCGTTCCTGAAGGCGACGGCATGCAGAACTTGCAGCCGCTCGGCACCGCAGGCGTCGCCGCCCATCTGACGCTGTCGGCAATGGGCGACAAGGACAAGACGGCGCCGACGAGCGTTACGCTCTTCGACCAAGGCCTGACGCAGGTGTTGCAGGCATCGGTGACCGGGCTGGAACCGAAGACGATGTACGTACTGGCACTCTCCGACAAGGCCGATGGCAGCGGCCCCCTTCAGGGTCTGTCGAATTTCATGACGAACCCGGCCGGTTCCGCGATCGTCAACGCAGTCGGCCCGATCCGGCAGATCGTCGAATCCAAGCACAAGGACGAACGCAGGTATATCGTCGTTGCCTCATCGGTCGACGGCAAGCCCGGCAAGGTCCTGCAGGTGCAGGCCGGTTGATGTGACCTGACTGGCACAAACCAGATGGTCCGCGGTTTGACTGCGGGCCATTCGCCCTCGAGGATTTGAGACATGGATGATCTGCTGACGCATGTAGAGCCGATGATCCCGGCGCTGAGACGATACGCGCGCGGGCTGATCCGCGATCGCGAGGCAGCTGATGACATCGTCCAGGATTGCCTTGAGCGGGTCGTCACGAACTGGACGCACCGACGCGATGCCAATGCCCGCTCCTGGGTATTTGCCATCCTGCACAATCTCGCGGTCAACAGGATACGCCAGGAGGCCAGGCGCGCTGGTCGCGTCACGATCGACGAGATGCCGGAAGCGACCACAGCGGTCGATGCCAGCCAGGACAGCACGTTGTTCGGCCAGGACGTTCTTGCGGCCATCGAGGGGTTGCCGCCGGACTATCGGAGCATCCTACTACTGGTCGCAGTCGAGGACCTGAGCTATGCCGAGGCAGCGACGGTGCTTAACGTGCCCGTTGGAACAGTGATGTCACGCCTGTCTCGCGCACGGGAGCAATTGAGACTTCTTCTTGAGACCAAACCAACGAGCGCCAAACCTGTTGGTCCATTTATCCGGAGGGTCAAATGACGAATAGACCGATTAACGAAGATGACCTTCAGGCTTTCGTCGACGGAGCCCTCGATGCAGAACGGCACCAGGAGGTGGCTGCCTTCCTTGGGACGAACAAGGATGCCGCGAAACGCGTCTCAGCCTATCAGCAGGGTTCTACGGCGCTCAGATCGGCTCTGGGTCCGATCGCTGCCGAGCCTATTCCAAGCCGGTTGAACCTCGCAAACATCATCGAGAAACAACGACCCGCGAAGCGAAGCCGAGTTGCCCCGATGGCTGCCGCTGCCGTCATCCTGTTGGCAATCGGCGCTTCAGGCGGCTGGCTGTTGAAGGGCTACATTATGCCTCCGACGGAAGGCGTCGCGGCCTTGGCGCAGGAGGCGTCGGCGAGTTACAGCGCGTTTGCCGCTGATCGCCTGCGACCGGTCGAGGTGCGGGCAGACGGCGGCGACGATCTGAAAAACCTGGCGTCCGCGACAATCGGTGGTCCGGCCATCATCCCCGATCTCAGCAAGGCTGGCTATCGCCTGATGGGCGGCCGCGTCGTCCCGACGCCGCATGGATCCGGACTCATGCTGATGTACGACGACGACAAAGGGAACCGATTGGTGATGCTGACCCGGCGCATGCAGATCGACCAGGATAAGCCGATGGTCGCGAGCGACCAGCACGACATTCGTGGATGGAGCTGGGCCAGTAACGGGCTCGGCTATAGCCTCGTTGGCGCAATCGGCTCGAAATATCTTCACACGATTGCTGACGAGATGAGATCACAGATCTGAGGTGCGGCCGTCGATCATGCTAACCAGTGCGTAGTCGGATCAAGCGTGCAGAGCTGCAGTCAGCCACGCCGCGGCCCGATCGATTGCCAACGTCCTACGAGGCCTTATTGGCAAGACAACATTGTAACGGGCGCCGGATGGGAGCCTCGTGTCATCGAACGGAACAAGGGTTCCTCGAACCCGCAAATATCGGGTTCCGATTGCATAAGGATATTGGGCCGGAAACGGCGGCGGTCGGGATTGCCGCCGGGGTGCAACGTCTTCAGATGGTCCACCGAGGCGTTGGTCAGAAGGTGTAGCGGCGATACGTTATACCGATCGAGCGCGAACGCATCGCGCCGGCTCGCTTCCAGCGTACGCTCATAGGGTCGCACGTCTGCATCGAAGCCTAAGAATTCGCTGAGGCTGGCGGCAAGGCCGGGGTCGTCGACGGATTGCCAATCGCATTCCGGCACAAGAATCTCGATGCCAGTGGCTGCAGTCCTCGACCTTATGAAGATAGCCTTTTGCCAACGTCTATCCCGCTCCGGATGCGCAACGATGCCCGTTGCGCGATCGACCAGGGCATACCGGCGATCCCCGATCATCCCGGCGCTGGAGACTTCAACCTTGTCCACCTGTTCGCCTGTAACGGAGCTGACGGGATAGCGCCAAAGCTCAGTAATGGCCCCAACTCGGTGCATCAGTTGGCTCCCGAAAGGGTGGAACGCAAGCATGACGGCGTCTGCCCGTATTCGCGTTTGAAAGAGCGGGTAAACTGCGAGGCTGTGTGAAAGCCGACATCCATGGCGATGTCGATCATCGGCAATTTTGTCTGCGCCAAAAGTACCTTGGCGCGCTCAAGCCGGACCTTTGCATAGGCTCGCGCCGGCGACATGCCCGCCTCTCTCTCAAAAATCCGTTCAAGCTGCCGGCGCGTAACGCCGACCGATGCTGCAAGTTGCGCGATCGGCATGTCACCGTCGAGATGCTGCTCCATCAGGATCATGACCGCTCTCAGGCGCGAATCTTTGTATTCCTCATAGAGCGGCCTTCGCGGCTGGACTTCCAGATGAGAACGGGCCTTCTCGATCTGCAGCACCTCAAGCGCGTTTCGCTCCGCTTCGGGACTGATGTGGCGCCGGACGAGGGCCGCAGCCATATCGGCGGAACTGCTTCCTCCAGCGCACGAGCCTCGACGTCTGTCGAGATTGAATATCCTGTCGGAGCGTACAGACAAGTCGGGAAACCGGTCCCGGAAAGCCTTTGCGTGAAGCCAGCTGACGCAGACGTCGTGGTTCTTCATCATGCCGGCCTCGGCAAGAATGAACGTGCCGGTGCAAACACCGAGCAATGGGATCTTCTTGGCATCCGCCAGCTTTAGAAAAGCCACTGTCTCACGGTCGACAGGCTCTTCCCTGTTGAGCAATCCGCCAACGACAACGATATAATCGAACCGGCTGGGATCTACGAAATCCGACGTCGGTGCGACTTGCACGCCGCAACTCGAAGTGATGAGGTGACGCGTACTTCCAAGCACCTGCCAGTCGGCTTTCACTCGTCCGGACCGGTCCTGCTCGTCGCTTGCAAGACGCAATGTGTCGACGAACATCGCAAGTGCAGACAGCGTGAACGATCGCGCGAGAACGAAGCCGACCTTGAGCCGGTTGTTGTGAGCCTGGCTATTCTTGTCGTCATGGAGGGACGGTGTCATCAGATCGATCTCACGCGTGCTGTTGTCGCTCATCGGATCTGGAAACCATGCGCGAGCGAACCGCGATCATCAACAAAAATCGTATTGTGGCCAATAACGCGTGCCCATGCGCCGATGCTGGAAAGCACGCCTCGAAAGTCCCAGATCACGCATCAATCATGAAGGAGCATGTCGCTGATCGACGCGCTGGCCTCATCGGTAATCAAGGTATCCAGATAACAGTCCAGGGGTGCCGCCGCGGCCTGCTCGCTCGACGGCCCCGGTGTCGCACGCAGACCATGATCTGGAAGATGGCGCGCCGCAAACACGGCCAGCAAGAGCAGCAGCAGCCTTAAGATAAAGGCGCGCAGGATTTTTTCGGTCACGTTCATGGTGTTTCCTGGTTTTCCCAATGGCGTCCGAATAAAATGCGGAAGGCGACTTGGCACAATGTGGAAGATACAAGGGAAGCCTTCGTCAAATCCGAAGGGTCCTAGCCGGGAGGAAATATGCGCTTTGACATGACGGATCTTCGCCTGTTTCTCCATGTCGTGGAGGCGGCGAGCATCACTCAAGGATCCGAACGCTCAGGCATGGCCCTAGCGTCCGCAAGTGCGCGTATTCGTGGGATGGAGAACATGAGCGGAGTTCCGCTTCTTGACCGCAGCGCGCGTGGCGTGCGAGCGACGCAAGCAGGTGAGGCTGTCGCCCACCACGCTCGCATTGTGCTCGGGCAGATGGAGCAGATGCGGGGCGACCTCCAACTATTCGCGACCGGATTGCGCGGCCAGATCCGCCTGCTTTCGGGCCGCGCCGCAATGGCCCATCTGCCAGAAGCCCTTCGGCGCTTTCTTGTGGATCATCCGACGATAGACATAGATCTGGAGGAACGGCAGAGCCCTGACGTCGTTGCAGCCGTCGCTGGAGCTCTTGCCGATCTGGGCATCGCTGCTGATACGACCGACACCGGCTCGCTCGAGACCCGACCGTTCAAAACCGACAGACTCGTTCTGATCACTGCTTTCGACCATCCACTGGCGCAACGAAAATCGGTAGCGTTCCGCGACGTGATCGACGAACCATTTATCGGCTTGCCTGCTGACAGCGCGTTGCAGGGGCATCTCGCGACCCATGCCGCCCGCGAAGGCCGGCAATTCAAGTTACGCATCCGCCTTCACAGCTTCGCAGATATTTGCGCGATGGTCGCAAGTGGGGTGGGGCTTGCGATCGTTCCAGATATCTACGCCAAGCGATATCAGGACGTGCTTCCACTTGGCGTGCTGACACTCACGGACGCTTGGGCGCTAAGACACCTTTTGGTCTGCTCGCGTAACTTCGCTGCCCTGCCCGTTCACGCGAGACACCTCGTAGAGCACCTGACGGCCGAATGACCCTTGAGGGACGCCGTGCGTGCGTAGGCCCGAATCCCTGTAGAAAGCTTGCAAAGCAACTGCGCAATTGGCTGAGTCCGCAAGCAGGCCTGGCACCATCAGTTAGATGCGGTCGAATAAACGATCCATTCCTTGGTCCACCAATGTCGAAGATCCCATTTACCCGCTTGTCGAGCGGATACGCTGCGCGAGCAAAGATCAAACTTGGCCTGTCCACCAGTAACAAGACTTGTCAAGGCTCAGTGCGCCGCAGCCTCAGACGGACGAGATTCGCCATTGGCTAGCAATGCTGTTAACGGTGGGGCGTTGCGGAATGAAGGCGCAGCGGCTCGTCGACTACGCGTCCTCCTCACGGCGAGCGTAAAATGGCGAAGATATTCTACGATCCATGTGAGTGGCCCAAACCAGCCGTTCAGGTGCAACGGCGCAATACTCGGCAATTACACATTCCTTATGCGTAAATCGTCCAGCAGATGGGCGATGCGTCCCTAATATGGGTCATTGCCGTGACTACTCATTGACAAGGCCTTAATTCCACAAATATCTCGCCGAACTTTTCATTGATGGAGTGGCAGGATGCGCCTGAATATATGGACTGCGTTTGCTTTGACCTGCGCTCTCGTGCTGACAGCGTCGCCTCCGGCTCCGGCTTATGCCGTGACTGTCAACATTCACGTCGGCTCTGATCTCAACTTCGGCCGCGCGATCAGCTGCAGGCAAGGGCAACAGCTCCTTCAGAACCGCGGGTTCCGCAATGTGCGCCGCGTCGATTGCAGGGGCAGAACATTCATTTATCACGCAAGGCGCGGCAGCAGCGATTTTGAGATCGCTCTCAGTGCTCACACCGGCCGCGTGATCCGCATGACCAGGCTTCGCCGATAACCATCCATTCAGCCTGACTTCATAGGAACTTGCCATCACGTTCGCTCGGCGCGCCGAGGATCTCCGCTATCCAGCGCGTCGCGGAAAAGCGTGTGCAGAAGGTAAGGATCGCGATCGTGATTGGGACGCCTATGAAAGCGCCGAACACGCCCCAGACGAACGACCAAGAAAACACCGAAAACAGCACCAGGAATGGCGACATCGCGAGCGCGTAACCTGCAACACGCGGCTCGATGTAACTTCCAATCACGAACTGTATGACGTTGAGCCCGACGAAGATGACGATCGCAGCTTCCGGCGAGCCGAATTGCGCCAGGGCGTAAGCGCTTGGCAGCAACGTTGCCACGAAAGGTCCCATAAACGGTATGTAGTTTAGCGTAAAGGCGATGACGCCCCATTCTGCGGCAAACCGCAGACCGAAGAGCGCGGAAAGCGCGCAGACCAACGTGCCGGTGGCTAGGCTCATTACGGTGCGCACGGCCATGTAGCGCCGCAGCTTGGCTGCCGTCTGCAACGCGCCGCCGATGATCGCATCGGCCTTCTCTTCGCTTAGAGCCTTTCGAATATTGCGCGCGACGGCCTCGGTATCGAGCAGCCCCAAGAGTACATAAACGACCACGACGACCCAGAAGGAGATCATCGTGTTCAAGCGAGCGGTCACGCCTTGCAGTACGCGGAGCAGCGAACTGAAGTTGAAGTAGTCCGCCCAGACGCCGGCGATGACGATGCCGTGCCCGTCGAGCCATTGAACGAGATTGCCATAAAGCAACTGGAACCGAGCGGCATCGCTGACGACTGAGCGACCGATGCGCCCGAAACCCCAAGCGGATATCGACGCCAGGGCAATGAAGACGCAGACGATCACGGCGACCACCACCGCAAGCGCCAACAGCTTGGGGAGAGCCCGTTGCAGGCTCTGCTGGAGCGGCCAGGCCAGACCGATGATGAAAAGCGCGCCGGCAACGGGAGCGAAGACGCTGGCAGCCATTCGGAGAACGCACAAGACCGCTATCGCAGCAAGGATCGCCAGGAGAGTGATGACCGCTCGGCTATTCATCCAGTCGACATCCCCTCCGATTGCCTTCGAGCGACCATCCTCACAAATATCATTGGCCGGGCAATCGGTTGCCTGTCCCAAAAGCATGCCTGACGTCTCTAATCGGTGTGACGGTGACCTGTTCGCGGTCGCCTGCTCCTGACATCGACACCTAGTTGAACGGCCATATCCGCGGGACCAGGAAGACGGCGACGATGAAGAACCACGCCATAAGCGGGGTGCCGAGTTTCCAGTAGTCGCCGAACCGATAGCCGCCCGCGCCCATCACCATCATGTTGGTCGTTGTCGCGATCGGCGTCATGAAGGATGCGGATCCGGCGATGCAGAGGCTCATCAGCACCGGGTGCGGCTGGATATGCATGGCGGAGGCCGCGGCCATTGCGATAGGAATGACCAGCATGGTCGTCGCCGTGTTGCTCATGACCTGCCCCAACACCGCCGTGAGCACGAAGAGACCTGCGACCAGAGCGCTCGGGCCGGCCGAGCCGAGCGCGGAGACCAGTTCGTCGGCGACGAACTTCGCCGTGCCGGATTGTATCATCGCCGTTGAGATCGGCATCATCGCGCCAATCAGGATAACCGTCGTCCAATGAACGGCGCGATAGGATTGCTCGACGGTGATCGCGCCGGAAGCAACAAGCACGCAGGCGCACAAAATGCCCGCGACGGCGGGTGGGACGATGTTCGACGCCAGCATGATGACAAGCCCGATCAACGTCGCAACGGCGACCTTGGCACCAGGCCCCATCGGCACGGCGTGGCGGCGAACGAGGTCAGGGGAATCGACGACGAGGACGTCGGGATCATCGAGGCGCATATCGAGCGCTTCCCAGCTTCCTTCGAGCAGGATCGTGTCGCCGGCCTTGAGCTCAGGCCTGGCATAGTCAATTTCCGCGCCGCCGCGATGCACCGCCAGGACGACGAGATCGCCGCTCTCGGTAGCCAAGCCGGGAAACATCGATTGACCGATCAGCTTGGATCGCGGCGGGATCATCACCTCGGCCAGGCCGGACCTGCGATTGAATGCGGTGCTGCCGCTGCCAGTCGGCGCATCCTCGCGAACAGCCAAATGGAGCCGTGCAGCAACCTCGGCGACAGCCTGGGCGGCGCCGCGCACGAGCAGGTAATCATCGGCAATCATGGCCCTGTCGCGCACCGGATAACCGGATGCAGTAGTCTGGACGGCCATCACCTGTATGTCGCTCGCAGCACCCAAGTCGATGTTGCCGGTGGGCATCCCAACCAGAGGCGAGTCTCGCCGTATGCGAAGCCGGAAAAGCCCGTCTTCAAGGCCGTAATGTTCGACCAGCGTCTGGGCGTGGCCGCTGAAGTCGGCGGGGAGCCGTGCATTTGTCTGCCTGGGGAGCAGATACTTGCCCAACAGCAGGATAACGAAGACGGTTCCGGCGAGAAGCGGAACGCCGACAAGGGCGAATTCGGTAAAACCGAAGCCTTCAAGCCTGGCATCTTCAAGTGCCTCCGAAACCAGGAAATTCTTAGGCGCCCCGGTCAACAGCAGGTTTGCTCCGGCATGGGCGGAGAAGGCCAAGGGCATTAATAACTGCGCGGGCGATTGATTGAGCCGCACCGCCGCGAACACCGCGATGGGGATGAGAGCCGCCACGGCACCGCTGCCGCTCAGAAGCGACGTGAGACACCCAACCGCGATCATGAGAACGAACAGAAGCCGGCTACGGTTGTTCTGACCGGCCAGCGAGATGAGCGCTTGTCCGCACCACGCGGTGACACCGGTTCTCTCAAGCGCGGCACTGACGATGAAGAGGCTGGCGACGAAAAGGACGGCGCGATCGCCAAAGCCGGCCAATGCCTGATCCAGCGTCACGAGCCCTGTCGCCCATAGTGAAAGCGCCGCCGCGAAGGCGACGGCGATGACGGGCAGCCTGTTCCACGCAAAAAGAACGATCGTCGCGAGGATGATGCAGCAGGTCGTCTGGATCGGGGTCAAGAAAGACCTCCCCGTCTAGCGTGCCGGCATCGATGAAACCTCCCATGCATGGCGGCGTTACGAGGTTGCCGCTGGCGCCGTCTCCGCTTCTGCCTGCGCCGCGGACAGAGCTTCGCGCAAGGCGGCCTCCCTGGTCTCATCGAAGGACGTCTGCAGCAGTTCGCCGCCAATACCCTTGAGATCGGCCAGCACCTTATCAACAGTCATCTTGCGCACGAGCAGAAAGAGCCCCGCCGTGCCCGGCTGCAAGGCCGACGCGGCCTTCTTCATGAACTCGTCGTTGATGCCGACATCGCTGAGTTGGCCCGCAAGCGCACCGGAAGCAGCGCCCAGCGCGGTTCCAACCAACGGCATCAGAAAGATCGCCCCGATCAATGTTCCCCACAAGGCGCCCGAGGCAGCACCGCTTGCGGTGAGATTGACCATCTGATTGAGCTTGATCTGAGCCTTCTCGTTCTTCACGACGACAACCGCGTCTTCCAGTTCGATGAGATATTCCTGTTGAAGCGACAGGACCTTCTGCCGCACCTCTTCGGCCTTCGCTTCCGTTGGGAACCCGATGAAAATCAGATCGCTCATGCCCGCACCCTTTTGCTGAAAAGTCGACCTTTGGCGATACTCACGCACGCGCCGCACTTACGCTAGCAATTGCCGCGGCAATAATGATGCGCGGCGAATCCCAATATTGCGCCGGTCGTCCCATTTTTGGCTTGGGCGTCTCATTGGCTGGTCGCCATGTCGAAGATCAATATTGGCGCGGCAACCGCAAATGTCGCGGCGGCGCCGATAGCATCGACAGCCGTCGTGGGTCTCGCAACATCAGCGTCCGAGATTTGCTGCCCCTGCACCAGCCGATCGCCGATCAGCCGGACGGCCTCGGGGCTGGTGGCGAACAGCGCGTGATTGACCCGATCGCCCGAACTCAATGCGCTCAGATCCAGCACCGTAACACCGTGTAGATCCGAAAGGGCCTTGCGGTAGTCTTCCTGTGAGGGGTCGATCCCGCCAAGACGGGCATCTCCACGCGCAATGAACCGCGACAGCCGAAGCGCCAAATCGTTGCGCGCGACGAAAATCGTAATCTTGACCCGATTCGGCCCCATATCCTCCACCTGCCGGCGAAAGACGCCGACATCCAGATCCGGGGAAGCGAGGATGAGGCTTGAGACCTTGCTCGGCACACCGCCCCGCCGCAGAGCGACCTGCCTGATCGCCTCGACCGTGAGCCACGCGCCCATGGAATGGGCGAGCACCACCACCTCGTTGATCGACTGGCTGTCGATCGCGGCCTCAAGCAGATTTGCCAGATCCGATCGAGAGTAGGAGGCGTTATCAAGGTCGCGCTTGTAGTCGAGAAACCGCCCCCGCGACGGCCATGAAAACAGGATCGGGACAGCATCCGCATCTGAATCGTGCACGAGTTGCGCAAAGCGGAAAACCGCGCGGTCGAAAGTCGTGCTGTAGCCGTGCACGAAAACGAAGGCGCGCCGTTTGTGGACCCCTGGGGCACGAAACGCGGCGGCGACATCTTCGCGCTTGATCGGGGTTACGGATGTCGCGGCGAAGGTCCGCTCGGGATCGCCGGGAGAACGGCGCGGAAGTTCAAGCGTGCCGGCCTTTCGATTTGGAGGAACTGAAATCCCGATCCTGGTGTAAGACACCGATGTACCTCGCTCCCCGCCGTAGAGCACCGAGGGGTCCTCGACAGGCGCCCGTGTCGTCGCCGCGATGAGCGTGATCTGATCGGCTTCCTTTGCAGGGTGGGTTACGTTCAAAAGCCCCGCCTGCGGGCCGGCGCATGTCACGAGACATGCGGCGAGAGCCAATACCATGAACAGCCGCCGCCAGCGCATCGTTATCTCGGCACGTCAGGGCGGCGATGCGAGACCCTTTCGCCAACACACACGGTTACCATCGCAAGAACGCTCTCCAAGCCCTATCATGTTCACCTGCTTCTAGGCCCCGCACGGGGTCAATAGCTCCAGCCATGAAATCGATCGGACCCGGAATACTCCGGGACGCACAGCGTAGCTTCGGGACGCCCGGCTCATGACATCTAGTATCCCACGGCTCATCCTGTCGGTCGATTTCACTGGCCTGGTCGGCAGTCAGCACCGTTGAAATCACCTCAAGATCGGGTCTTCTCAAAGGGATAGTGGAATTGAGCCCGGTAGCCCTCGTTGCGATCATCGTCGCTGCAGCGATCGTTCTTTTCGTGTGGAACAAGCTGCCGGTCGCGGTTGTCGCCATGCTGGTGTGCTTGTCCCTGTGGGCCTCGGGGATCCTCAGTCTTGATCAGGCGCTTGCGGGGTTCGGCGATCCCGTTGTCATCTTCATCGCGACGCTCTTCGTTGTCAGCTCAGCGCTCGAAATTACCGGTGTGACCGCCTGGATCGGTAAGCACCTGATCCGCGCCGCAGGCGAAAAAAGCCGCAACCGCTTTCTCGTCCTGATGATGAGCCTCGCAGCGATCCTGGCGATGTTCGTCGGGACGACCGGGGCTGTCGTGGCGCTGTTGCCCGTCGTCATCGTGATTGCAGTCCGCCTTGGCCGAAAGTCCTCGCAACTTCTCATGCCGCTTGCCTTCACGGCACATGCCGGCTCCATGCTGGCGCTGACCGGTACGCCAGTGAACGTCCTTGTCTCGGACGCCGCGATCGACGCGGGTTTCGCAGGCTTCGGCTTCTTCGAATTCGCCCTGGTCGGCCTTCCGCTCCTCTTCGGCAGCATGGCGATCATCGTGCTGCTTGGCGAGCGCCTTTTGCCGCAACGAAACGGAATAGCCATCCCCGCGGATTTCAGCCGGCACGCCCGAACGCTGGTCGAACAATATGGGCTTGGTAGTGACATCCACCGCCTGCGCATTCGCGGCACTTCGCACTATGTCGGCGAGACGCCATCGACAATCGAGATCACGCATCACCAGGGAATGCAACTGGTGGCCGTACACGAGGGCGACACGGCGCGGCCGATCAGCCGGCCGCGCATCGCGGAAGGCGATCATGTTCTCCTGCGTGGCGATGCCGATGTCGTCGCGAAGTTCGCGGCGGAGACGCACCTCTCCTTCCGCGAGCAGACGGCAGGCGCAGATGACATCCTCTTCACCCACAAATCGGGATTGGCCGAGGTGGCGATCCCACCGCGATCCGGCCTGATTGGGCAAAGCGTCTTCCCGGGCATGGTGACCGAGAGCGGTGACCTGATCGTCCTCGCGGTCCAGAAGGCGGGGGAGCCGGTAGGTGACATCGAGGCGAACAACCAAACCGGCGCGGTCGTGCTCGGCGCCGGCGACACGATGCTGTTGCAGGGAACCTGGAAGGCGCTGGACACGCGCCTCAGCGACCCGGATGTGCTGACCGTTGGCTCCCCGGATCTCGTTCGCAGGCAAGCGGCGCCAATGGGCGGCGACGCTAGGCGTACCGCCGCGATCTCGGCAGCGATGATCCTTCTTCTCGCGACCGGCCTCGTGCCGCCAGCGGTGGCAGGCTTGCTGGCAGCAGGAGCAATCGTTCTGTCGGGAATCCTCACAGCGGAGCAGTCCTACAATGCGGTCGGCTGGTCGACGGTGGTGCTCGTCGCCGCGATGAAACCGCTCGGCACCGCGATGACGGAAACCGGCGCGGCGCAACTCGCCGCCGACCACCTTCTCTATATTCTCGGGCAGAGCAGCCCGACCATGCTTCTCGCGGGTCTGTTTCTGACGACTGCGGTGCTTGGACAGTTCATCAGCAATATGGCGACCGCCTTGATCGCGATCCCGATCGGCGTTGCGGCTGCGGCCGGCATGGGCATCTCCCCACGTCCCGTCCTGATGAGCACCGCCGTCGCGGCAGCGGCAACCTTCTTGACGCCGATAGCAGCGCCGGCGAACGCCTTAGTCATGGGCCCCGGCGGCTACACTTTCGGTGAGTATTGGAAGCTGGGCTTGCCGCTACTTGCCTGGTTCTTCGTCGTTGCCGTCTTCATCGTCCCGCTCATCTGGCCGTTCTAGGTGGTGGGCAATGCCATTACAGATCATTTCGCGGCCATGCAGATCGGCCGCAACGCAATGAAACCAGGGAGGAAAGACAATGCTGCGGATGGGAGAGAAGTATCGCCACCTTGTCCACGACGCGGGCTGCGGCTGCTCGCATCCTGACCTGCAGAGGGCTTCGCGTCGGCTCGAAGCATTCTCGCGACGTGATCTCCTATCGGGCTTAGCGGCGACCGCCCTGGTCGGCGCCCTGCCCGCGCAGGGTCTGGGGCAGACGGCAGCCAAACCAAACAAGACCCTCTTGAGCAATGCCCGGCTCTTCGACAGCAAGGCCGGCACTGTCGTCGATAATGTCCAGGTGCTGATCAGCGACAACCAGATTGCCGATGTCGATCGCTCCCACGCGCCGCCGCCTGACGGCGCAACCGTTCTGGACTGCCGAAACGGCGTAATCATGCCGGGCCTTATCGATGCGCACTGGCACACGATTTTCGCAGCGGTGCCGCTGAACCTGCTCCTCGGCGGAGATCCCGGTATCGTCTTCGCCGCTTCCACCGCTGAAGCCGAGCGCACCTTGATGCGCGGTTTCACGACCGTGCGCGATCTTGGCGGCCCCGTTTTCTCCTTCAAGCAAGCAATCGACGCCGGCCTTATTCCCGGGCCACGGATCTATCCGTCCGGCGCCATGATCACCACGTCAGGCGGGCACGGCGACCTGCGTCTTCCCACCGAGATTCCGAGGGACGGAAACAAGCTAAGCAGCGGCGAACTCTTTGGCGGCGCTGCGATCGTCGATGGTGTAGCCGAATTGCAGCTTCGGGTACGCGAACAGCTTCTGCAGGGCGCATCACAGGTGAAGATCGTCGGCAGTGGCGGTGTTTCATCGCCCCGCAGCCCACTTGATATGATCACCTTCAGCGAGGACGAACTGCGCGCCGCGGCCGGCGTCGCGGCAGATTGGAACACCTATGTCGCCCTCCACGCCTACACCACCCGCGCCGTTCAACGCGCCTTGCGCGCGGGCGTCACCTGCATCGAGCACGCTCATCTGATCGACGAAGAAACAGCGATCATGATGGCCGAAAAGGGTGTCTGGCTCAGCACCCAGCCCTTCCTCACGATGGCGGACGCAGCCTCTCAAAGCGGACCCGGCGTCGAACGCGCCAAGCAGATCTTCCTCGGAACCCCAACGCTTTACCAATATGCGCGCAAGCACGGCATCAAGACAGCCTGGGGATCGGACGTGCTTTTCTCTCCAGAACTCGGACCGCGGCAGAACATCATGCTGACTCATCTGAGCAACTGGTACAAGAACGCCGAGGTGCTGCAGATGGCGACATCAGGCAATGCGCAACTGCTCGAACTCTCCAACATGCGCAATCCTTATCCCGGCAAGCTTGGCGTCATCGAGACAGGCGCCCTGGCGGACTTAGTGGTCGTCGATGGCAACCCGACGGAAGATCTGACCCTAGTCGAAAATCCGCAGAAGAATTTCCTGGCGATCATGAAGGACGGGCGGCTGCACAAGAACACCCTTTGACACAGCGGACCTTTCACGGGCGGGGCAGCCTGATTCCAGCTCCCCAACATCCGGAAACACGTTAACCGGGAAAACGGACACGCTTTGCGTCTTTCTTTTACATAGCAAGAATTGTATTAGTGATCTTCGCTTTAGGTTTACCTTCTGCACACAGTCAACATTGCCGTGATGGTGTAAATCAGCTTCCCTCCGGGGGCACCATCGCTTACGTCGATACTGGTCACTTCATGCTTGCTTAGTCTTGTGTTCAAGGAGCGACATCATGAATGCACGGGTAGAATTGGGGTCGACATCCGCCGCGGCTTTCGCGGACGAACCACTGAGATGCGCAATCGAATGTGATACTTCACGCGCTCGCGCGCCAGAGCGGTTCGAGGTTTTCCGAAACTGGCATTCGTCCATCCTCGATGTCGGCCTGAAGAGCGGCGAGACGATTACCTTTGAGGCGACGGAGAAAGTCTGGCAGATCGGCGATATCGCCTTTGCCGTCATCGATGCGTCTCCCGATCATCTCCTGCGGTGGGAGCACAAGAAAAAGCCGGCCGTCGACAATTGGGTCGTCAGCGTCAAAAGCAGCGGAGCATCGAGCACCGCCGATAGCACCTCCCGACGAAAGCTTGGCATAACGAACCTCACGGCGCCGCATGCCTGCGAAAGCGAGGGGAGATTGATCGCGCTCTTTTTGCCGTACAACACGGTTGATGCCTCCCTCGACCCAGAGATCGCGGACGAAGACGCCCAATTCCTCGCCGACTATCTGATCCTGCTGCATCACAATCTCACTCATCTGCGCCGGAGCAACGTTGCGAGGGTCGCCGAAGCAACCATACACATGCTCGCAGCCGTGCTCGCGCCGTCTCACGACAAGCTGGCGCAGGCACAGGCTCCCATCGATGCCGTGATAACGACCCGCGCAATCAGGGCGATCGATGCCAAGCTTGCTGACCCCGACCTAAGTCCGGAGTATCTGTGCAAGAGTGTCGGCGTATCGCGCTCGCGCCTCTACCGGATTTTCGAACCCGCGGGTGGAATTTCGAACTATATCCGTCGAAAACGCCTGCTTGAGACGCGCCGCGCGCTAGCCGATAGCGCCAATGTGCACTCGATCGCGCAGATCGCGGAGAATATGGGCTTTACCGATCCATCGACCTACAGCCGCATGTTCAAGCGCGAATTCGGACTGTCGCCGAAGGAAGTGCGGGCGCTGGGCTGGCAGGGAATGCTGCATCCGGGCTCGCTCAAGATGGATCAGGCAGGTGGCAGCAATCCCACATTGAACACGCTGCTAATCAGCAACTCTCTTGGCATGTCGATGGGCAACTGACGATTTTGGCGAGATTTCGTTCCTTCCGCTTGGTGAGGCAGAAATGGACACTCTGCACAGGATTGGGATGGAATGCGTATATTCAAACCGGAACATATGAATAGAGTTGCGTGATATCGACACGCAATTGCAACCACTAATGCCCTACCTGAACTCAGCTTTCTAAGTTCGACCGAAATGGCTTTCTCGTCGTGCCGGCCAGCGCCTTGTTGCGGACAAGCCGACGCTTCGTGATCGCCATCGAACACGGAGTAATGCTTATGAAAGCCACAAGCGCATTGGCGATCCGCCACACTCTGCTCGTAAACGCGCGCGACATCCTCCCCTCCGGGCAACCAACCTTCTGTCAGACATAGATGCTCAACAGCAGGATGGATCATGCAGCACGACATCAACATTACCGGCAAGGACGAGGGCCAAGCTCCCCTCACATGCGTCGTCGACATCGACACATCCGCCGCGCCGCCGACCGAACAATTTGATCTCTACCGATCCTGGAATGCCAATCTCGGCGATGTCACGCTGCTGCGCGAAAAGTTCAGTGCGTTCAGCGCGCGCCAGCAGGTCTGGCAGCTCGGAAGCCTAGCGCTGATGTCCCTGGATTACCGGGGCACCGGTTATCGTCGCCGTTGGACTAACAAGAAGGATCCCGTTTTCGATCACTGGATTCTTAGCGTCCCGCTGACGGTCTCGGACAATGGCGATCTGACCACCCCTGGCCAACTGCATTGGCATTGCCTTGCCGCCCCCTATGAGGCGGAAGGCGAGGATGACGGAGCGCTTGCGCTGCTGCTTCCCCGCGACTTCGCGTTCTCACAACCCTTTGATCTCGCCATTCGCCCCGAGATGGCGGCCATGATCGTGGATTACCTCCAGCTACTGCACCGCTCGCTTCCCAACCGGATGGACCGAGACGCCGAACATGTCGCGGTCGCGACGACCACATTGCTTGCCGCCTGCCTTGCGCCATCGCGCGATCACATCGTCGAAGCCGAAGGACCAATCAACGGCGTGATCATGGCGCGCGCCAAGAAGCTCATTTCCGCGCAACTCGCCAGGCGCGATCTATCGCCGGAAAAACTGTGCCGCGACCTCAACATCTCGCGGTCCCGGCTCTATCGGATTTTCGAGGCCAGCGGCGGCATTTCCAACTACATCCGCCGCCAACGCCTGCTGCGCACCAGGGATATCCTTTCCGACGACAAAGACACGCGCTCCATCTCGCTGATTGCCGAGGAATGGGGTTTTATGGACCCATCGACATATAGCCGAACCTTCCGGCGCGAGTTCGGGATGACGCCGAAGGAAGCCCGCGAGACCGGATGGCTCCGGACCAACGAGGCGCCGAGACTTTCCGCCGCCCATTTCGCCGGCGGCCCGCCTTGGAGCTCTCTGCTGGCGAGCGGCGATACAGCGAACCGCTCTTAACCGCTCCCGGAAACATCCTCCTAAGCCCACCGGACCACTCGCGGCGCCGTTCGCGTTCGTGACAACGCGGCCACTTGCTCGTGCCTGTGCAGTTTATCCCAGCGTCGTGCACAGTATCCATTTCTACGACAATGAGCGTGAAACCACTGTTTAAACGGCATTTTCCGCTTTCCGGGCCATGCCCTGCAGAAATAAGCTTCGAGTGCCGCCGTCGGAGCGGAACGTCTGAACTCGCGTTCCATCCACCGCTTCGGCCATGGCCATTGACGCTTTCAGGAGTGTGACGGATGAGAATTCCTGGCAGATTTTCTAGTGTCTTTCTCGCCTCGTTCATCGCAGCCTCGCATTCAATAACGGCACAGGCTCAGGACGTGCCGAAAGTGGCAACCATCATCGTTGCGGTTGAAGATGTTTCGCCAAAGCACGAATTCGTCGGGCGCGTCGAAGCACTGAATGCCGTGGACATTCGCTCCCGGATTGATGGCTTCGTCGATGAAAGACTGTTCGAGGAAGGCGCCGTGGTCGAGGAAGGCCAGGAGCTATTCAAGATCGACAGCCGGGCGCTTGAGATCGCGCTGGCCGATGCCAATGCCAACCTCGCCCGCGCCAAGGCGACGCTGCTCGATGCCGAGCGCCAGATGGTGCGTAACCAATCCCTCAACCAGACCGTTGCGCGCGCGACGATCGAGCAAAGCGAAACCGCGCGAGACACCGCCGCAGCAAACCTGCAATCGGCGGAAGCGGCCGTCAAGCAAGCGCAGCTCAATCTCAGCTACAGCCGCATCGTGGCTCCATTGAAGGGCCGGATCGGAACCGCTGCCTTTTCTCCCGGAAGCTTCATCACCACCGCCTCACCCGCATTGGCGCGCGTCGTGCAGATGGATCCCGTGAGGGTGGTCTTTTCGGTCAGCGACCGCTCATTGCTGGATCTGCGCGAAGCCGCCGGCAATGTCAGCAAGGACGAGCTGGCCCAGCGCTACCAGACGCGTCTCAGGTTATCCAACGGACAGATTTATCCGCAAAACGCACCCATCGCCTTCCTCGGAAACGAGGTGGATGAAGGTACCGGCACTCTAGCTGTCCGCTCGGTCTTTCCAAACAGCGATTCCTTGCTGATCCCGGGCCAGTTCGTCACCGTCGTCGTCTCTGAAACCGCGCGGAAGGAACGGCCCACGATTCCGCTGGGGGCGGTGCAACAGGACCGCGAGGGAAAGTACGTGATGCTGGTCACACCTGACAAGAAGGCCGAGGAGCGCAGGATCAGCGTCTCCGAGCAGCGGGAAGGAAGCTGGATCGTCGAGGACGGGCTGAAAGGTGGTGAAAGCGTCATCATCGAGGGGCTTCAGAACGTCGCCACGGGATCCGCGGTCGAGATCGTCGAGGACAAGGATGCGTCCCAGCCGGCGGTGTCCAAATGAACATTTCCGCTCCCTTCATCGGCCGCCCACGCTTCGCGATGGTGATCGCGGTCGTCATGCTTATCGCCGGCACGGTTTCGCTCATGCAGATCCCGGTCGCGCAGTTCCCGCAGATCACGCCGCCGGAAGTCCAGGTCACCGCCAGCTACCCGGGGGCCAACGCGCAGGTGATGACCGACAGCGTCGGCGCGCCGATCGAAGAGCAGGTCAACGGCGTCGAGGGCATGATGTACATGTCTTCCTCGAGCTCCGACAACGGCACCTACAGCCTGACCGTGACCTTCGAGGCCGGGACCGATCCCGCGATTGCCCAGGTCAATGTCCAAAACCGGCTCGCTCTGGCGACCCCCCGCTTGCCGGCAGCGGTCACGCAAGCGGGCGTCACGGTGCGCAGCCGCTCGTCGAGCATGCTGCTCGGCCTTGCGCTCTATTCGCCGAAAGGCACTCGCGACGAAGTCTTCATCAGCAACTACGCGACGATCAACATCCGCGACGCCATCTCCCGCCTTCCCGGCGTTGGCGAAGCCGCCGTGTTCGGGCCGACCTACAGCATGCGCATCTGGATGATGCCTGATCGCATGGAGGCGCTGGGCGTCACGGCGGCCGACCTCATGACCGTCATCCGAGCCCAGAACGCCCAGGCATCAGCCGGGCAGATCGGCTCGCCTCCGGCGATGACCGGGCAGCAGCTACAGCTCACGGTGACGGCGCGCGGAAGACTCGCCGATGCCGCCGAGTTCGGCAATATCATTGTTCGCAGCAATCGCGACGGCGGCGTTGTCCGTCTGCGTGATGTCGCCCGCGTGGAGCTCGGCGCCCAGTCCTACGACACGGCCTCGACGCTGAACGGCCGCCCCAGCGCGACAGTCGTCGTCTATCAGGCATCCGATGCCAACGCGCTTGCGGTGTCGAACGCCGTGCTTGGCGAAGTCGAGCGGCTCTCTAAGCAGTTCCCCGATGATGTGGCCTACACGCTCGTCTTCGACACAACCTCTTTCGTGCGCGAAACCATCCGCGAGATCTTCGTGACGCTCGCCATCACCTTCGTGCTCGTCGTGGCCGTCGTCTACGCGTTCTTGCAAGACTGGCGCGCCACCGTCATCCCGACGCTGACAATCCCGGTCTCCCTGATCGGCGGCTTCGCCGTTCTCTACGTTCTCGGCTATTCGGCGAACACGATCACGCTCTTCGCCGTGATCCTGGCGATCAGCCTCGTGGTCGACGACGCTATCATTGTCGTGGAAAACGCCCAGCGACTGATGAGCGAAAAGGCGATGGATATACGAGCCGCGACGCTCGCCACCATGCAGCAGGTCACCGGACCGATCGTCGCGACCACGCTTGTGCTCGCCGCACTCTTCGTCCCGGTGGCATTTCTGGCCGGGATCACCGGCGAACTCTACCGCCAATTTGCCGTCACCATCCTGGTGACCGTGGTGTTTTCGACGATCAACGCACTCACGCTGAGCCCGGCGCTCTGCGTCCTCATTTTGAGGCCCGCCCCTGAACGCAAGACGGGCCTTTTTGGGCGGATGAACAACGGCCTGGAGGCCTCCCGCCGCTTCTATCTCGGGCTGTTTACGCTGTTTGCCCGCCGTCTCGTCCTGGCGGGCGTGCTCTTCGTCGCCGTCATCGGCGGCATCTACGGCTTCTACCGCGTTCTGCCCACCGGCTTCGTGCCGGCCGAGGACCAGGGCTACCTGTTCATGAACGTCCAGCTGCCGAACGCCGCATCGCTGGAAAGAACGCAGCAGACGATTACGCAAGTCAGCGCTCTCCTGCAGCAGACCCCCGGGATCGCCAATACGATCGGCATCGCCGGTGTCAGCATGGTAGGCGGCGGCGGCTCGAACACCGGCATGATCATTTCCGCGCTGGAGCCATGGAGCGAGCGCCCAGCGGACCAGAGCGCCTTCGCGCTCATCGCCAAGCTGCGCCCGCAACTGGCTGCCATCTCGACGGCATCGATCGTGCCCTTCAACCCGCCGGCGATCCCCGGCCTCGGCACGACAGGTGGCTTCGACCTCCGCCTGCAGGCGCGCGCCGGTCAGAGCCAGCAGGCGCTCGCCGAGGTCATGCGCGACCTGATCATCCAGGCAAACCGGACACCCGGCCTTGCGGGCGTGTTCAGCACCTTCTCCGCCGACGTGCCCCAGGTCTATCTCGACATCGACCGAAAACGGGCCGACCTCTACGGCGTCTCGCCGGCGGCGATCTTCAGCACGCTGCAGGCACATCTCGGATCAGCCTATGTCGACGACTTCAACATTTTCTCGAGAGTGTATCAAGTCCGGCTGCAGGACGAGCCCAGCTATCGCCAGCGTATAGACGACATCCAGCGGCTCAGGGTGCGCAGCCAGTCCGGCGAGCTCGTTCCGCTGCAGAGCATGATCTCTATTCAGACGATCTATGGGCCGAGCTCGGTCAACCGCTACAACCTGTTTTCATCGGCCGCGATTAACGGCCAGGCTGCGGCCGGCACCAGCTCCGGTCAGGCGCTCGGGATCATGGGCAACCTCGCCAATGAAACCATGCCCGACGGCTTCGGTTTCGAATGGACCGGGCTCGCGCTTCAGGAGCAACAATCGGGCAACGAGACCGTGATCATCCTGATCGCAGGCATCGTCTTCACCTATCTCTTCCTCGTCGCCCAGTATGAGAGCTGGAGCGTGCCCGTTGCCGTCATGCTGTCGGTCACGGTCGCGGTGGTCGGAGCTCTGGGCGCACTCGTCATCGGCGGGATCGACCTCAACATCTACGCGCAGATCGGAATGCTGCTGCTGATCGGCCTCGCGGCCAAGAATGCCATCCTGATCGTCGAATTCGCCAAGGAGCGTCGCGAGGAAGGGATGAGCACGCTGGACGCGGCCTCCGAGGCGACGTCTCAACGCTTCAGGCCCGTCTTGATGACCGCGCTCGCCTCGATCTTGGGTGTCGTGCCGCTGGTGGTCGCAACAGGCGCCGGAGCGGGGAGCCGCCAGGCGATCGGCGCCACCGTTCTTGGGGGCCTGCTTCTCGGCACGGTTCTTGGGCTTGTCGTTATCCCGGTTCTCTACCTGGTCGTTCAGAGCCTTCGCGAGACGCTGAAGCAGCGGCTCTTCGGCGTCGAACCCGATCCGGTGACCAACGTCGCTGCGGAATAGGTGCTTGCGCCGGCTCTATCCGGCCCGGGTTTCCTTAGGCGCCGTGGGCTACTCCGCGGATGCCGGCTCAAGCGCTTTGAACGCTCCCTGCCCAAGGAGCATCAGCCATGTCACGAGCACGAAGGTGGAGGTCAGGACCGGCATTGCGATGGGTGTCAGGAAAATGGCGACGGAGGCCCAGAGCCAGCTGGAGATGACGGCGCCGAAGACCGCATAAATCAGGCTGCGCCAATTGAAGGCAAGAAAAACACCACACAGCGCCATCGCCGTCAGCGCGGAATTGTAGCCGAAGAGACCGTCGCGAACCGCGCCCTCCGGACCTCCATAGATGGCCGCCACCAGTGTGCCGACCACAGCACCAAGCAGCCCCATCGCGGCGCTGATGCGGGAATTCAGGGCAATGGCGGCTATGATGAGGTAGCCCGAAATCCAGTTGTCCTGGAAAAATATCTGCCCGATCGAGGTCCCTATCCCCTCGTACCAGGTCGCAAAGACATAGGGCACCGTATCGGAAAACTGTTCCGGCGACACCGGCTTTGCCATCGGCCCCGCATCGATCGCGTCGAACTTCAGCACCGCGAACAGAAATAGCCACCCGACGAGAACGAAAGGCATGGTCAGAGGCGCGGTCTTGTAGGGTGCCAGAACCGCGCCGATGCTGGCGAAAGCCATTGTGGTGAAGGCGGCGGCGCATACGAGATAGACAACCATGGCAACGGACGGGACGGCGCCCGTGCGAAAATCCTCGCTGGTGAAGGCGACGAGCGCCAGGCCCACCAGCGCACCGTTGAAACCATAAAGCCCATCCCGCATCACCGCCCTGTCGGCCTTTAGAACGAGCGCGGTCGCCGTGCTGGCGATGACGCCGAGAACGCAGATCGCGGCATAGATCCACGAGTTCCACGCAAGTGCTACGAGGATGACAAGTCCCGACAGCGGATTGTTCTGAAAGACGACCTGTCCGACGCCGCGCAGCGACCAATCCACGAAGAACAAGGATGGATGATCACGGAAACGATCCAAATTCATTGATCTCTGCTCCTTCGCTCGGCCTGGAAGAGACAGCGTGCCTCGTGCCCGCGGCGTGTTGGTCCGGCCCAAGCGCGACCTCACGCCCGGGCTTTAGGCTTCCTAGAAAAGGAAGTATCGCTGCGACATCGGCAATACATCCGCCGGCTCGCAGGTGATGAGCTGGCCATCGACGCGGACATTATAGTTCTGCGGATCGACCTCCAGCTTCGGCGTCAGATTGTTGTGCACCATGTCCTTCTTGCGCACCGTCCGCGTGCCCTTCACGGCTGCGAGCTGCTTGGAGAGCTTCAGCTTTTCGCCAATTCCGTCGTCGAGTGCGGCCTGCGAGACGAAGGTAACGCCCGTCGAGCCGAGAGCCCTTCCGAGCACGCCGTACATCGGACGATAGTGCACCGGCTGCGGCGTCGAGATCGAGGCGTTGGGATCACCCATCGGCGCGATCGCGATCATGCCGCCGATCAGCACCAGCTGCGGCTTGATCCCGAAGAAAGCCGGTTTCCAGAGCACGAGATCTGCGCGCTTGCCGACCTGGATCGAGCCGATCTGATCGGCAAACCCATGTGTCAGCGCCGGGTTGATCGTGTATTTGGCGATGTAGCGCTTGACGCGGAAATTGTCGTTGCGCCCGCTATCCTCGGGCAGCGGACCGCGCTGCACCTTCATCTTGTGCGCCGTCTGCCAGCACCGCAGCGTCGTTTCGCCGATACGGCCCATAGCCTGCGAATCCGACGACATCATCGAGAACACGCCGAGATCATGGAGAATGTCTTCGGCCGCGATCGTCTCGCGCCGGATGCGGGATTCCGCGAATGCGACGTCCTCGGGGATTTGCGGGCTCAGATGGTGGCAGACCATCAGCATGTCGAGATGCTCGTCCACCGTGTTGATCGTATAGGGTCTTGTCGGATTGGTGGACGATGGCAGCACATTGTCCTCGCCCGCTGCCGTGATGATATCCGGCGCATGGCCGCCACCGGCGCCCTCAGTGTGGAAGCTGTGGATCGTGCGTCCCTTCATGGCCGCGAAGGTGTCGCGTACGAAGCCGCTTTCGTTCAGCGTATCGCTGTGCAGTGCCACCTGAACGTCCATCTCGTCGGCAACCGTCAGGCAATTGTCGATCGCCGCCGGTGTCGTGCCCCAGTCCTCGTGAAGCTTCAACCCGACAACACCGGCACGCACCTGTTCGCGCAGCGGATCGGGCAGGCTGATATTGCCCTTTCCGAGCAGCCCGACATTGATCGGTAGCGCTTCCGCCGCCTCAAGCATGCGGTGGATCGCCCATGGGCCGGCTGTCACGGTGGTCGCGAGCGTGCCGACCGTCGGGCCGGCACCGCCGCCGACAAGCGTCGTCGTGCCGCTCGCCAGCGCCTCTTCCGCCTGCTGCGGCGCGATGAAGTGAATATGCGTGTCGATCCCGCCCGCGGTGAGTATCTTGCCCTCTCCCGCGATCACATCCGTCGCGCCGCCGACGACGATGTTAACGCCCGGCTGGATATCTGGATTACCCGACTTACCGATCCCGGAAATGCGTCCGTTCTTGATGCCGACATCGGCTTTGATGATGCCCCAGTGATCGATGATGATGACATTGGTGATGACGACGTCGGCGACGTCGGCATAGGGGCGTTGCCCCTGCCCCATGCCGTCGCGGATCACCTTGCCGCCGCCGAAGGTCACCTCTTCGCCGTAAACCGTGCGGTCTTCCTCGATCTCGATGACGAGCTCGGTATCGGCCAGCCGAAGCCTGTCGCCCTTGGTCGGGCCGTAGAGATCGGCATAGGTCTGCCTTGTGATCGTTGCCATCATAGCCTCCTACAGCTTGCCCATGATCTTGGCGTTGAACCCATAAACCTCACGCTTGCCGTCGAGCGCCACAAGCTCCACCGTTCGTTCCTGGCCCGGTTCGAAGCGGACCGCCGTGCCGGCCGGAATGTTGAGCCGAAATCCCCGCGTGGGCCCGCGGTCGAATAGCAGAGCCTCGTTGGTCTCGTAAAAATGGTAGTGAGAACCGACCTGAATCGGTCGGTCGCCGGAATTGGCGACATCGACCTTCAGGGTCTGCCGGCCCGCATTGATGTCGATCGAGCCACTCTCGATGAAATATTCGCCAGGGATCATGATAGCCTCCTCAGGGAATCGGGTTGTGGACGGTCACGAGCTTCGTGCCGTCGGGAAAGGTTGCTTCCACCTGGATGTCGTGGATCATCTCTGGCACGCCCTCCATGACCTCCTCGCGGGTCAGCAGCGTCGCGCCGTAGGACATGAGGTCCGCCACCGTCCGCCCCTCGCGGGCGCCTTCCAGGAGGGCTGCCGAGATATAGGCTATGACTTCGGGGTAATTCAGTTTCAGACCCTTCGCCTTGCGCCGCTCCGCGACCAATCCGGCCGTAAAGATCAGGAGCTTGTCTCTTTCACGCGGTAGCAGTTCCATGAGCTTGCCTCCTTGTTTTGCTGTTCACGTTGCCCAGATGCGGGGAGCGACGGCCTTCTTCATCAGGCCGCGTTCGCGAAGAATGCTCCACGCTTGCAGAAAAAGTGCCTTGCCCTCGGACATGCGGCTTCCGAGATAGCGGCAGACGATCACGCGCTCTAGCTGGCTGGCCGAGAAGACGCCGCGCGCCTGCTCGCCGAGTTCGTCGCGGATATGCTGAACGGTGTTTTCCAGCGCCGGCCCCGCATAGACCATCGTCCCGACGATGGGCTTTCCGGCAAAGAAAACCGGCGCGTCCAGAACGTCAGGTGCGCGCGAAAACGCCATTCGTTCGAACCAGATCAGCTTGTCGCCGCGAAAAATCTCGACGCGCTGGGCAAGTCGTCCGGTTGCGAAGCCCTCGCCCGCGGCGGGGCGGCCTAGGCTGACGAAATCCCAACCGACGTAGGCTGCATCCTCGCCGAGCGTCACGCTTGTGCTGATCGAGGCATCCGCGCCTTCGAAAAGGATCGTCTCCTGCGGGAGATTCTCGCAGACCGCACCGGCGCCGACATCGATCCGTATGCGCTGCGTACTCGTGCCGATTTCGCTGCGGTAGAACTTGGTCGCACCAGGCGTCGTCAGAACGCAGCGCGCCTCGGGCGCAAGGCCGCAGGTGATGTTGAGAACATCGCCACCGGCCACGCCGCCTGGCGGATGCAGGATGTAGACATGCGCCGACCCATCGTCTTCCGGGTGAAAAGCGCGCTGCACAGCCAGCGGCCCGACATGCCGCCGGCGCATCAGACGCGTCTTCCCGTGGGAATTCGCGAACCACAAATCGAGCTCGGCATGCCAACCATTGACCATTAGCGAAAAACCTTTCTCAATCCGGCCTGACGGCCCTTGCTGTCCCTCTGTTATCTCGGCGTGTTACGTCCCGTTCGAAGTCGACCGCGATCGCTGAAAGCGCTTCACGCTTGATCGCCTGGCTTCTGCTTCTCGCTTCTGTCGTGTCGTTTCTCTTCCGAAAGATGGTGCGAACTGGCGGTCAACTTCATCGCGCCTGCGAGAAGCAGCGCCGACACCGGCAACACCAGTGCCTCCCATTGCGGAGGCGTTTGCGTTTCACCTACCTGGGCCGCAAAGTGCACGACGAGGTAGAGAATGATCATCTGGAAGAAGAGGTTCTTCAGTTCCGCGACGGTATCGATGATCATCCACTGCGGTAATCTCGATCGCTGTTCCGGCGGGATATCGAGGGCAAAGCCAAGCGCGATGCCGCAGCCGACCACCATCAACACGATGCCCAGGAGGATCTTGTCGGTCGCACGCAGGACCGATACGATGACCGACATATCCGGATTGAGCCGGGTCATCCGGAAGGTTTCCACGAGCATCAAGATCGCTTCCCAGAACATCAGGAAGGCACCGAAAAGCACACCCGCGGCAGCAAGTATCAGAATGGACCGAAGGCCGCGGAACAACGAAATCAATGCACTCATCCCCTTGGATCAATTCGGCTGCATCCGCGCGGCTCTCTTTGCCCAGTCAGCGCCTAGGAGCGAAACAGCCGGCTGTATTGCGTTTCATGCCATGCGCTTGCCATTGCCATTGCCGGCGCCGCATTGCCGATCTCATCGTCACCAGTCGTCTCCGCCGTGCGCGCGGCACGCTCGATGATCTCGGCCGCGGCGATAAGAAGGCGCTGGCCGGCGGTATGCCCCAGCGGCACCAGCCGAATGGCAGCCGATACCTGCCCTTCCACCGCACTCCACAGCAGCCCGCGCAGCGCATCTGCCGGCGCGATCTTCCAATATGTGGCCGCGAGGGCAAAGACCGCCGGGTAGGTCAGCTTCCTGCCGCTGAAAGTCTTGGCGGAGGAGACGCCGAGATCGCAGAGGACCGTCAGCATCGATGCGCCCATCTGCTTGTCCTCCAGCTCCACTTCCTTGCTTTCTCGCGCGGCAGACAGCCAAGCATCGGCTTTCAGGAACGCCGCGCGATCATCAGCTTCGAGCGCATGCATCATGCGCAGGAACAGCGCCGCATCACAGACGGCGTAGCTGTGTTCGATCAGCCTGAAGATCCAGTCTCGTGCAGTCGCCTCGTCGCGAACGGTCCGATCGTGGACCGCCCATTCGAGGCCACGGGAATAGGCGAACGCGCCGACCGGCTGGCTTGGACTGACCAGCCGCAGCAACTGAAGCGGCAAGCCGCCCGATATTGGTTGGCCCAATGTTGGTTGAAACGTCACATAAATCTCCCGAAACAATCGCCCGTGGCTGGGCCGAACACCGACCCTCGCGGTTCAAATGCCCATGCGCCTCAGCTCGCCAGCAGCAGCACGCCGCCAAGCGCGGTGGCTCCACCGGCTATCCGCAGGGCTGTCGTGCCGCGCGTCAGGCGACCGGCGGCGATGCCGATTCCCATCCCCACCGCGTGCAGGAATGCCGTCGCCAGCACAAAGCCCACGCCGAAGGAAAAGGCGTTCGCACCTGCCATCTCGGCGCCATGCGCATGCCCGTGAAAGAATGCGAAGCAGCCGACAATGGCCGCGACTAGCGTGGGCGATGCCGGCCGCGCAACCGCAACCAACAGTCCGATGACGACGGCCGAGGCAAGAATAACCGGCTCGACAAAAGGCAGGTGCATACCCGCAAGGGCGGCGACAAAGCCGACGATCATGACACTGACGAAAGCGACGGGGATGGCGAGCCGGGCGCGGCTCCCAAGCATCACCGCTGCCAGGCCGACTGCGACCATGGCGAGAACATGATCCGGCCCCGTGAGAGGATGCAGGAACCCGGAGACGAAGGACCCATGGTCACCGGGGCCAACATGCGCGAATGCCGGCGTACTTGCCATCAGCAAAGGCGCGACGATCAAGAGATGCATCTTCTTCATGGCACGAATCTCCCTAAGGTTGGTCGAATAGGAACGATTGACATCCAGTCTTTCAGGCACTCCATCGAACTCATGCTGGCACTACGATCTGGCCACTTCAGAACGAGCCGAACATCGACCCAAGCACGAAGACCGCGACAAGCGAGATAATGACGCCGACGATCACGGTCATCACCATGTCGAGATAGCTTCCTGAGTGCGTCTGCTTGCTGATCTGCAACAGCAGAAGCACTGTGCCGTTGTGCGGCAAAGCATCGAGCGTACCGGCGCTGATCGTCGTTAGGCGATGCATCAGCGCGGGATCGATACCGTGTTCGGCTGCAAGCTTCATGTATTCGGCGCCCAGCGCATTGAGCGCGATGGCCATGCCGCCGGAAGCGGTGCCCGTCAGCGCCGCCAGCGCGTTCATCGCCACGACCAGCGATACGAGCGGGCCGCCCGGCATCTGCAGGACGGCATCGCGCACGACGTTGAAAGCCGGCATGGCCGCGACCACCGCGCCGAAGCCGACGAGGCTCGCAACAGTCATGATCGGCAGCACTGCCGAATTGGCGCCTGCGTCGAGGCTTTCGCGCAATGCACCCAGCCGTCCATAATTCAGTCCGATCACCGTGACGATCGCCGCAGCCAGCGCAATCAGCACGGCCCAGACACCAACCGTCGACGTGATATTGATGCCGAGTGCTGCTTCGGCGCTGGAGAAATCGATCTGGGGCAATACCACCAGCGCCATGAGGAAATTGACACCGATGACGACGATCAGCGGCAAAACGGCGAAGAGGAAGGACGGTCCCTGATCGCTCTTCTTGCCATGGGTGAGTTCGCTCGGGTCGAAGTCGCCCGAGGTCGTTGCCTGTTCGCGCACCTTTTCGCTTATGACGACAGGCGTTTCGTCCTCCGTATACCCCTCATTGGCGGCCCGTGCCCTGGCCTCGATATGGGCCAGCCACCACATCCCGAAGGCGAAGGTGATGATCGAGGCGATGATGCCGAGGCCGGGCGCCGCGAAGGTCGTCGTGCCGAAGTAGGGCATCGGGATGGCGTTGTTCGTCGAGGGCGTGCCGGGCATCGCCGACATGGTGAAGGTGAACGCGCCGAGGCCGATCGCCGCCGGCATCAGTCTGGCCGGAATATTGGCCGCGCGGAACATTTCGCGCGCCATGGGTACGAGTACGAAGAAGGCGACGAACACGCTGACGCCGCCATAGGTGACGACCGCGGATGCAAGCACCACCGATAGCATGGTTCGCTTCACGCCCAGCCGCTCGGTCAGGAAACGCGCGATCGAGGTAATGGAGCCGCTGTCATCCATCATCTTGCCGAAGATGCCGCCGAGCAGGAACATCGGGAACCACTGCGTGACAAACCGCGCCGTGCCTCCCATGAACGTTGAGGTCCAGTGCGGCAACAGCGGCTGGCCTGAAGCCGCGGCGACGATGAGGGCAGCCGCAGGCGCCAGAAGCAAAACGCTCCAGCCGCGATAGGCGAACCACATCAGCAAACCAAGTCCCAGCAGAATTCCGAACAGCCCCATGGATCCGCCTCTCAAAGCAGCCAAGCCGGCGGAGATGTCTTGCGATCCATAGCTTTCGCCCTTCAAGGTGCAGCTACGATACGCGTCACAACTCACGGCCTTCTCCGGTTTTCATGAACCACACATGCGTATGTGTCGACCGGTCGGGCACGCAAAGCCCAGGGGCGGCGCAAGAAATGGACGCCGTGCTCACTCCTGGGATTTCTTACTTAGCATAGCCAGAGATTGCTCCTGTTCGAGGAGAACGACATCCAGACTACGCGCCGCAAGGTTGCGTCGGGATGAGTTGGGATCGGTGGCCACGCGTCCAAACGCTCGGGGCACAGCCCGACGCTAAACTAAGCGCTTCTATGAACGAACAAAACCGACATCGAGATCGAGCACTCATTGGCTCCAAATGTGCCCGCGACACACCCAAGTCGGAACGGCATATGCCTGCGCCCTCCTGGCGAACGTTCCATTACTGCGGATACGACGAAAGCAGTTGACTGGCTGCCGTAGGGCCAAATCGACACGACGTGCACCACGGCGGTCTCGATCGGCCGAAAGATACCAACCAGTTTGCTATTTGGCGAAGTGCGTTAGATCATCGCAATCCGCACTCCGGCACCACCGACCGTACCCTACCCATGGTCATTGCAGAAGTCCTGCCCTTTTAATCGCGGGAAGGGGACACGCTCTGCCCGGTCGGCTTGTCGATGCCGACGAGATCGATTATCGGGCTACCGTTCTCCCCGAGAGCCGAATTGCGTGAACTTTTCTTGACCTAGATACAGCTGGTGCATTTGGTCGCAGAACTCTGGTGTAGGTGTGTTCACGGAGCTGATCTTCGATGGTTGTCAAGCGACGGCGAGCTTCTGCGATCCGTCAATTCTTACCGTGGGGAAGTGCAAATTAGAATCTCGCCAAGGCGTGAGCATTGGCGACTCATCCCGCCGCTTTGAAGAAGCGGATCCAAGGGCGCAATTATACGTCGCTCACGCGACGTGCCCGGCGGACGTTCGGTTGGCACCGTTGCACTCTTTTGTCGACGGCTTGGTGAATCCGCGTGAAACTGGTCTCTGAACCGGATGTCAGCACCGGCAGGCAAGGCAGCACGAGCAATTCTGGTTCCAATGCAGGAGCCGATTGCCGCGATCCGTGGATTCGATCCTTTTTATGCGCATGAAGCCTTCGTATTCATGGAGCGCAACGTGGAGATGGGCGTCGATAGGCAACTCACAAAGGAACTCGCCGATCGAAATCGGGACCAGCAAGAACGTTGCACTCGGTCGCGACCTCTTCGAACGTCTCCTTAGTGCAATGGAATGACTATCAACAAAGAACGCCGTCCCTAAGCAATTCTAGCAAGGTCGGCCCAGGTGATCCCGTAAGCCAGTGGCATACCACCAAGGTGTCGCTCTATCTCGTCGACGGCCATCTCACCCAGTCGCACCCGCTCTAGACCGATGGCGCCGGCAACGTGAGGTGTGAGGAACACGTTCGGCAGGTCGTAGAACAGGGACGCAGCCCCTGGTATCTCAGGGTCGGTCACGTCTATGATTGCATCGATTCGGCCTGTCGAAAGCGTCGCCAGAAGTGCTGTTTCGTCGATGAGAACACCACGTGCAGTATTGATGAGCGTGGCACCATTCTTCATAAGCGCTAGAATTTCAGCATCGATCATGTGCCGCGTCGACGGCAGGGAAGGCGCATGCAGCGAGACGATGTCGGCGGTGCGCATCAGGGTTTCAAGGTCAGCTTTCTCAGCACCGATTGCCGCGCACTCCGATGCGCACAATGTGGGGTCGAAAAGGATAATTTTGAAACTGAAGGGCTTCAGCAGCTCGATCACGCGCCGGCCGATGCGCGACGCGCCGATTATGCCAACCGTGCGGCCGTAGTTTCCAATCGCAAGCCTCTGCATCGCATGGGTACGATCGCGGTTGCGGTCCGCGACGTAAGTGTCGCGGAAGCGGAAGACCTGCTTGCCGGCGAAAAGGATAGCGGCAAGCGTGTACTCGGCTACCGGGATCGAATTGGCCTCAGCCGCATGGCTAACGGAAATGCCTGCGCGAAACACTTCCTCGTCGATGAGCCCCTTAACTGTTCCTGCGGCATGGACGATAATCTTCAGCCCTCCGGCCAGTGAAAGCGCATCGCGGCCGACATACGGGGCGCCCCATCCGGTTATGAGGATTTCCGTGTCGGGCAATATTCGCCTGGCTCTTTCGTCAGCGAAGGTCTGAAGCGGTTCCCGGTCGAGCAATCGGCCCAAACTTTCCAGCCGGTCAAGAAGGCGATCGGGGAGGACATGCTCCGTTCGACGCGGGTGCATGGCAAGTGCAATACCCGGTCGGTTCATGACATTTGCCCCGGCGCTTCGATGGCGCTGACAGTGACGCTATCCTCGGCAATCCGGGCTTTAAGCGCCGAAATGTTCGGTGCCAGCGGGGGACTAATCCATGCGCTGGAAACCGCGGCCGGGTCATCGAGCGCTAGCACGGCCGTGACGAAAATAGTCTCACCGGCCGGGATTTCGCCGCGCAATTGAGGGATAAGTGTCTTGGCGACGATCACGTTGGTGTTAGGGAGAGCCTTCTGCGCCAGCCCGGTTCGCTTCACCGTCGAGCCCAGGTCAAGAATGCCGGAGAAGTCAGCTTCCCCGATAACGTGAGCACTCCCCGGCGCTGCCCCAAGCACATCGAGATCGAAGTCGCGCTTGGCAATCGCAAAGCCACCTTCGGCCGTCTGCAGCTGGCGCGGCGAATTGATCCGGTGGACGCGAATGTGCCAGGGCGCTGCTGGAACCAGCCAAGTTTCGACGGAAACATCCTTGAATGGCGACCATCTTGAATAGAGCACGTCGCCTGCGACTTTCGCTTTAACATTGGTCTCACGCACGCGGTAGTGGAGTCCATCGTCGCTGAAGGCAAGCGCGGAATCGAACGCACCGCCGGCGAAGCTCCGTTCATCGGCTTCGACGCTGAAGCCATAGCGCGCCGAATAGGCGAACTTCGCGTATTTCTCCGTGCCGAAGCGCATCTGGAGATTTTCTTGTCCCGATGACAGGGCCACCACATCGCCACCTGCCCGCATCAGGACCATGCCGGGATGGCGCTGCTGCGAGACGCTTTGGCTCGGAGTCGGAGCCTTCTCTTCCGCAGTCCAGAACGGGTGGTCATCCGCGATCGCCAATGGCAGAAAGGCCTTGAACGCCCAATAGGGCGATCCCGCCGAGTTGTAGCTTTCCGACATCAACAGGTTCGGATAGCCGAAGCCGATCGACAGGATGCCGTCGCGATTGGTCATCGGCTTGTCCTTCCACCAGCGCAGGTGCTGCAGGCAGAGATGCTTGATCTCGCCCCAGGGAAGCGCCTCCAGATCGGCAAAGGCGAGTGCCGACCAGAAGCCGGCGCAGGCGAAGCGATAGGTCAAACTGCGGCCGAAGGGGATAGTCGCGCCATCGGGCGCAAACCAGTTGCGGAAATCCCTGGCAAACAGAACAGCGCGCTCGCGGTAGCGCTTGGCGTAGTCGTCATTGACGAGCTTGGAATAGATCAGCCCATAGAAATGCATGGCGAAGGGGATGTAGTGGTCGATGCGGCGCACATTGCCATCGCGATACCAGCCGTCACCGATGTAGAAGCCCTCAAGCTCCTCGAGGTACTGCCTTGTCAGGCTGCGGTCGAACTCGGCGCCGACGCGATCAAGGGCGATGTCGACGAAGATGCGGAAGAACTTCCAGTTGTTATCCGCATAATCGAACTGCCGCGCATGCTTGAGATAGGCGATGACATTAGCTCGCGCCGGCGCGCTCAGGGGGTCCCAGATCTTGTCGGGGACAAGCGCCAGCGCGAAACCGAGCGCCGCGAGCTCGACCATTCGCTGATCGCGACCGTTGACCGCGCCCCAATATTCCGGGTGCTCGGGATCCGTGCCGTTCGCAAGCCCCTCCGCAAAACGCTGCCAGTGGGCAAAGTCACCTTTTCCCGCTCCAAACGGCGCCAAACCCCAGAGAGGACGGGCAAACCCTTCCAGGTCCGCGGCGGCGCGGTCAAAATGGGCGCCGGCACCATCGAGCCGAACGCGTGCATTACCCTTCGAAAAATAGGGAAGCAGCGGGTCGAAGAGGTCGAGGAGCGCGCGGATCATGTCCTCGCGCGTCTCCAGCGGGTTGCCTGCTAACGGATTGGCGCTGGCCGGATCATAGGTCATCTCTATCACTCATCGGTTTTCGGCATTGGTGCGGTGCCCCCCACAACGGGAACGACCGCATGGCATACGTGGCGGGCCGGCGCCGACCGATCATGGAACCTGTCGATCATCAGGCCAATGGCCTCCCGACCAAGCGCGCCCCGATCAACGCGCATGGTGGAGAGCGGAGGACTCGTCATCAAGGCGCAGGGCAGATCGTCGAAGCCGACGATCGCGAAATCTTCCGGCACACGAAGACCCGCCTCGGTGACGGCTTCAAGAACACCGACCGCGATGAAGTCGTTCATGCAGAAGGCGGCAGTGAAACCCGCGTTCTCCTCCAGGATGGCGGCCATCAACTCGTGGGCTTCCCGGCTGGCACTGCCTTGGAAACTCATCGGAACCACCCGGCAAGAGGCGCCATCAACCGATGCGACCGCCGCATCAAAGCCCCTGACGCGTTCGCGGATGGTGTGGCGGTGAGAACCGGTGAAATGCAGGATATTGCGATGTCCCGCCGCAAGCAACCGTTCGCCGGCTTGTAGGGCGCCGAAGAAGTTGGCTGGAGAGACGCCGTCGAGGCGAAGATTCGGATCAGTACCGTTGACGAGAACGACCGGAATCTTCTCCGCCTCGATCCACTGTCGAAGCGCAGGGTTGGGGTCGATACCGACTAGGAAAAGGCCTTCCGCGTTAGTGGCCTCCATCTGGTCGCGAATGACATCCGGCATGGCGCGATCCTCACGGACTAGCCTAACTTCGAAGGACATTCCCGCGTTCGCCGCCCCCCCCCGCAAGCCTTCCACGATCGTTTCGTAAAAGACGCTCAGCCCCCCAGTTGCTCCATCGCTGGCAATCAAAGCAAGACCGCCCGCCATTGGCTCCGAGGAGCCTTTGGTTTGGTAGCCGTGTTCGGCGGCAACGCGCAGAATGTGCTGCCGAACACTTTCGCTGATACCGGGCTCATTCGCCAGCACACGCGACACGGTCGATACGGAGACGCCTGCGGCGGCGGCAATATCGGCCTGACGTGGCCGCTTTGTTTTAATCTCGTTCATAGACGCAGACTTATGCAATTTACGCAAATTTGCAACAGAAAGATATTTTATTGCAAACAGAACGTTTTTGCGTAATCTTCCCGCCACATGCCCGAAAGGCGTTGGAGGACGCCGGGCAGACAACCGGAGGAACCAGCATGCAGATCAATCGACGTTCATTTCTGATGGGCTCCGCCGGCGTGGCGAGCGGCCTTGCACTCGGCGCCGGCATGCCGGCCTTCGCGGCGGACACACAGCTGCGCGCCATGTGGTGGGGCTCGAACGATCGGGCGAAGCGCACGCTCGATGTCGCCCGGCTTTATCAAGGCAAGACGCCAGGCGTGTCGATTATCGGCGAATCCCTTAGCGGGGACGGATACTGGACCAAGCTTGCGACACAGATGGCCGGCCGCTCGATCGCGGATGTGTTTCAGCTCGAGCCTGGAACAATCTCGGATTATTCCAAGCGCGGCGCCTGCCTGCCGCTAGACGAATTCATACCCTCTACGTTGAAGGTCGATGCTTTCGGCAAGGACATACTGAAACTAACGACCGTCGACGGAAAGCTTTACGGCGTAGGTCTTGGCCTCAATTCCTTCGCGCTCTTCTTCGATCAGACGGCATTCGAAACGGCAGGCATCCCGTTGCCCACGCCTGATCTCACCTGGGATGAATACGCCAAGCTGGCGGTCGAGCTCACAAAGGCTCTCGGCAAGACCAATTACGCGGGCGGCCCCTACGGCGCGCGCTACACCTACGTGTTCGACGCCTGGCTGCGGCAGCGCGGAAAGAGCCTCTACAAGGACGCGGCGCTTGGCTTTGACGTCGAGGACGCCACGGAGTGGTACAGCTTCTGGGAAGACCTGCGGAAGAAGGGCGGAACCGTTGCCGCCGATGTGCAGACGCTGGACCAGAACACGATCGACACCAATTGCCTGGCGCTCGGCAAGTCGGCAATGGGCATGGCCTATTCCAACCAGCTCGTGGGCTACCAGCTCCTCTCGAAGAACAAGCTCGCCATCACCATGCTGCCTCGCGAGAAGAAAGGCGGGCCATCAGGCCACTACTATCGCCCCGCTCTCATCTGGAGCGTCGGCGCGACGACGAAGAACGGCGAAGCCGCCGCGCAGTTCATCAGCTTCTTCGTCAACGACCCGGAGGCCGGCAAGATCCTGGGTGTCGAACGCGGTGTCCCGCTGTCGCCGGCGGTCCGCGAGGCGATTTTGCCAAACCTGAACCCGACGGAGCAGGACACCGTGAAATACGTGGACCTGCTCAAGGATCAGGTCGGCGACTACCCGGCACCCGCGCCTTTGGGATCGACCGAGTTCGACCAGCGCGTCCTGCGCCCGATCGCCGACGAGCTGGCGTTTGAGCGCACGACGCCCGCCGAAGCGGCGGCGCGGCTAGTCGAAGAAGGGAAAGCCACGATCCGCAGCTGAGATCGTTGCACAGTGTTGAACCGCCGGCGCGCCGCAGCCCGGCGGTTCAGCACATCAGAGATAGGGAAAGATCATGCGCAAGGCGATCATCGTTTGGGGCGGCTGGAAGGGTCACGAGCCGGAGCAATGCGCTCGCATCGTCGCCGGCCTTCTTGCCGAAGACGGCTTCCAGACCGAAGTCACCAACGATCTCGGCATCTTCCGTTCGCCGCAGCTTGCTCAAGCCGATCTTCTCGTGCCCGTGATCACGGGCGAAAGCCTCGAAAGGGCCCATGCCGACGCCCTCGTGGAAGCCGTACGCGGAGGACTTGGGCTCGGTGGACACCACGGCTCGCTCGCGACCTCATTCAAGGAAAGCGCGCCGTTCCGCTATGTCTCCGGCGTCACCTGGGTCGCCCATCCCGGCAATATCATCGATTTTCGCGTCGCGGTAACCCGCCCGGAAGACCCTTTGATGCGAGACATTCCGGATTTCGAGTATCGATCCGAACAATATTACCTGCACTACGACCCCTCGATCGAAATCCTCGCGACCACCACCTTCACCGGCGAACATGATCCGGCAGCCGCCAATGTGAGTATGCCGGTTGTGTTCAAACGTAGATTTGGCGCCGGCCGTGTGTTCTATTCTGCCCTTGGTCACGTCGCCGCAGAGTTCGATAATGCACATATGCGACTGATATTGCGGCGGGGATTGGTCTGGGCAGCACGCAGCTAACGGATACACTAAATTCGAGCAAAATCAGCGTGTTGTGGCGAGAGCCAAGCTAGTTCGATGCTCTTGAATGAGCATATGATTGTCGGCGGAACGAGGAATAACGACTGAAGGCTCCATCAACCAAACATGCGGCTCAAGACGACGAGCTGATAGGGATGCTCAGTTCGAACTTGCCCTACAGCGGGCCTTAAATCTGTTCTAAGACTTGTCTCGAAAAGAAGTTTTGGTTGCGGGGGCAGGATTTGAACCTGCGGCCTTCAGGTTATGAGCCTGACGAGCTACCGGGCTGCTCCACCCCGCGCCAGCGCAAAGCCTTCGGCTTTGTCGCGTCCGAGTAAACCCTTTGGGTTTACTCCTACTGCCGGAGCAAAACCCTATGGGTTTTGTTCCTGTAAGGGACGCACCATTATAGATCAGGTGCGTCGAAGTTTCATTCTGTATATGGCCGTTAAAGCAGAAAGGACCGCTTTAGGCGGCCCTTTTGTTTCGGCCTTGGCCGTTTGTCGTGATGAGAAGATTTATGTTGCGTTTAGCAGACCTGGCAGCGACCGACTCTCCCGCGTCTTAAGACGAAGTACCATAGGCGCAGGGGCGTTTCACGGCCGTGTTCGGAATGGGAACGGGTGCAGCCGCCCCGCCATAACCACCAGGTCAGCGAAGCGCAACATTTGAGAAGCTGGTGAAGGCAGAGCCTTCTTTTTAGTCTTGAACACGTCTCTCTCTTTCCCACCTGAAGGATGCGTTTGGCACCCATACAGGCCGGTAGGCCGTCGCGCCAATGGCGCGGGCCGTCCGCAGCGCCATTGGCGCGTCAGGACAAGAGCGATAGCTCATCAAACCTGTTTGATGAGCATAAGCAATGAGAACAATTAAGCCGATCGAGCTATTAGTAACGGTAAGCTTCACACATTGCTGCGCTTCCACACCCGTCCTATCAACGTGGTCGTCTTCCACGGCTCTGATAGGGAATACTCGTTTTCAGGTTGGTTTCCCGCTTAGATGCCTTCAGCGGTTATCCATTCCATATGTAGCTACCCTGCTATGCCGTTGGCACGACAACAGGTCCACCAGAGATATGTCCATCCCGGTCCTCTCGTACTAGGGACAGATCCTGTCAATATTCCTACACCCACGGCAGATAGGGACCGAACTGTCTCACGACGTTCTGAACCCAGCTCACG
>Ga0209758_1000303_pt1 | contig 96294 bp, 107 predicted proteins | sample AraplaMF_Col_mMF_FD_184258 | JGI IMG/M metagenome (GOLD analysis project Ga0209758, IMG submission 184258) | Arabidopsis root microbial communities from the University of North Carolina, USA - plate scrape MF_Col_mMF (SPAdes) (version 2) | ecosystem: Host-associated > Plants > Roots >... | reverse complement strand
GATTTCCTGCTGGTGAATGGTTTCCGAAGACTTGCGCAGCTCGTCGAGGATGACGGGCACCAGCGTCGGCAGCTCGTTGCCGCCGGTCGCCGCATGGATGCCGAAGATGCCGGTATCGGAAAAACCCCAGTGGAAGGCATAGACCGAATAGCAGAGACCGCGATGTTCGCGCACTTCCTGGAACAGGCGCGACGACATGCCGCCGCCGAGAATGTTGGCAAGGATCTGCGAACAGTAGAAGTCGCGCATGTGATAGGCCTTGCCCTCGAAACCGAGCAGGACCTGCGCGTCCATCAGGTCGCGGGTTTCGCGCACGTCGCCGCCGATATAGCGGGCGGTTTCGAGCACGGGAGGCGCGCTCGGCGTCATCGGCAGGCTGGCGAAACGCTCTTCCACCTGTTTGGCGAAGGTCGCATGATCGACGGCGCCGGCCGCGACCACGAACATGCGGTCCGTGGTGTAGTTGCGCGAAAGATAGTTGCGGATCTGGCCCGGCGAGAAGCTCTTGACCGTTTCCGGCGTGCCGAGGATCGGCCGGCCGAGCGTCTGGCCGAGATAGGCGACCTCGGAAAACTTGTCGAACACCACGTCGTCGGGCGTGTCGTTGGCGGCGCCGATCTCCTGCAGGATGACGTGCTTTTCGCGGCGCAGCTCTTCCTCGTCGAAGGCCGATTCCGTCAGGATGTCGGCGAGGATATCGACCGCGAGCGGCACATGGTCCTTGAGCACGCGGGCGTAATAGGAGGTGGTTTCGGTCGAGGTTGCGGCATTCAGCTCGCCGCCGACATTCTCGATTTCTTCGGCGATGTCGCGAGCGCTGCGGCGGGCGGTGCCCTTGAAGGCCATGTGCTCGAGGAGGTGGGCGATCCCGTGTTCGTCCTCGGTCTCGTTGCGTGATCCGGACTTGATCCAGACACCCAGCGCGACGCTCTCCAGATGCGGCATGGTTTCGGTGACGACCGTCAACCCGGAGGCGAGCCGGGTGATTTCTACATTCATCTTTACGTCTTTCCGGCGCCGCCGATACTTGTATTACTTAGCGCGGGCATGCTCGCCGATGAAAGTTTCGACGGACTTAAGCTCAGGCTCCAAGATATCGAAGCGCTCCTCCCTTTGCATAAGATCAGCAAGCCATGATGGAAGCGCCGGATCAATTCCGCAAGCGGATTTTACCGAGGCCGGAAATTTGGCCGGGTGGGCGGTGGCAAGCGTCACCATCGGGCTCGCCGGCTTTGCATTCTTTTTCGCGACGAAAACGCCGGTCGCCGTATGCGGGTCGAGCAGGTATCCGGTTTCGGCAAGCGTCTCGCGGATCGTCGCGGCAACCTGCCGCTCGGTCGCCCGGCCGGCGCGGAATTCGCGGCGGATCGCTTTCAGCGCGTCCGGCTTGATCTCGAAACTGCCGGACTGTTTCAGCCCGGCCATGGCGGCGCGAACCGAGCCGGCATCGCGGCCATAGGCCTCGAACAGCAGCCGCTCGAAATTCGACGAGATCTGGATGTCCATCGATGGCGAGGTGGTCGCCTTGACGTCGCGCATCTCGTAGCGCCCGGTCTTCAGCGTCCGGGCCAGGATGTCGTTGTCATTGGTGGCGATCACCAGCCGGTCGATCGGCAGGCCCATCTTTTTGGCCACGTAGCCCGCGAAGATATCGCCGAAATTGCCGGTCGGTACCGTAAACGAGATCTTCCGGTCCGGCCCGCCGAGCGAAACGGCGGCGGTGAAATAATAGACCACCTGCGCCATGATCCGCGCCCAGTTGATCGAGTTGACGCCGGAAAGCCTGACCCGGTCGCGGAAGGCGACGTCGTTGAACATCTCTTTCACGAGGTTCTGGCAGTCGTCGAAATTGCCCTTCACGGCAAGCGCATGCACATTGGCGGCAGTGGACGTCGTCATCTGCCGCTGCTGTACGGACGAGACCTTGCCATGCGGGAAGAGGATGAAAATGTCGGTGCGCTGGCGCCCCGCAAAGGCGTCGATCGCCGCCCCGCCGGTATCGCCCGAAGTCGCGCCGACGATCGTCGCGCGTTCGCCGCGCTCGGCGAGCACATAGTCCATCAGCCGGGCGAGCAGCTGCATCGCCACGTCCTTGAAGGCGAGCGTGGTGCCGTGGAAGAGTTCGAGCACAAAATCATTGGGCCCTGTCTGCACCAGCGGCACGACGGCCGGATGCCGGAAGGTGGCATAGGCTTCCGTGATCATGCCCTTCAGCTTGTCGGCCGGGATTTCGTCGCCGACGAAGTGCTTCAGGATCTCGAAGGCGACTTCCTGATAGGTCTTGCCGCGCAGCGCGCGAATTTCCTTTTTAGAGAGCGAGGGCCATTGGCGCGGCACATAAAGGCCGCCGTCGCGGGCAAGCCCCGCCATCAGCGCATCCCGGAATCCGAGCGGAGCGGCTTCGCCCCGGGTAGAAATGTAGTCCACGACCGTCAATCCCCAATCGATTTTTATTCGCGCCGCTGATATAGACCAGGAAAATGGGCGGTGAAAGACCGGAAAACAACAGTCCGGTTCGCTTCGGTGTCTGCCCGGAAATTGCGATGGAAGAGGGTTGAGTACGGTGTTTGCAAAGATTTCGCGTGGTTTTCTGGCGGTATCGGTCGTTGCGGTTCTCGCAGGCTGCAATTCCTCGGCGCCGACCGAAGGACTGACCCCAACCGCCAATGCGGCCCCCGCAGGTCAGGCCGTAACTCCGGTCGTGCAGGCCTTCTGCCCGCCGGTCGTGATGCTGGAGCAGACCGCGATCCATCGCGCCTATGCGCGCGGCGGCGAGAACAAGCCGGAAAAGCTGCTCTACCAGGCTTCGCTCGCCGACGCGACGCGCCAGTGCACCGCCAATGAAACGACGCTGACCATCAATGTCGTCGCACAGGGCCGCGTCGTTCAGGGCCCCGTCGGCGTTCCCGGCAAGGTCACCCTGCCGGTCCTCGTCGAGGTGGTCGATGGCGACAGCGTCATCTATTCGCAGAAGGTGGCATTCCCGGTCGACATGCCGGCCGGCGGCACCCAGTTCATCTTCAACAAGGCGGATGTGCAGATCCCGAACGCCCAGGGCGGCGCGTCGCGCTTCACCCGCGTCCGCCTCGGCTTCGACACCGGCCCCGCAAAGAAGCCGGTCCGCCGGAAGTGATCTAGGAAGAAACGGTCGGGGTTCTCAGAACGCGCCGGCCCATTCGCCCAGCGCGGCGATGACGGCCGGCAGGTCCATCATCCGCGAGATCACGGTTTCTGCGCCCGCATCCGTCAGCCGGTCGGCATGGCTCGGATAGGTATGGGATGCGCCGGTAAAGCCGACGACGCGCATGCCGGCGGCCTTGGCGCCATGGACGCCGTGGGTGGAGTCCTCGATCACCAGGCATTTCTCCGGCGGGACTTTGAACTGCTGGGCGGCGTGCAGGAAGATGTCCGGCTTCGGCTTCACCCGATCCGGCCCGAGGTCCTTGGCCGAATAGATGTGCGGCGCGAAATACGGCTTGAGGCCGACCTTTTCGAGCATCATGTCGATCCGGTGACTGCTCGAATTGGAGCAGATGCAGCGCTGCGTCGTCAGCCTTGCGAGTGCGAATTTCACCCCGTCGATGATCTTAACGTCGCGCCCGAGCCGCGCGTCGAGCAGCGTCTCGGACTTGTCGATCAGCGAGGCCGACAGCGGAATGTTGGCTTCCTTCTCGACCTCCAGAAGAATGTTCTTCCAGGTCATGCCGGCGAATCGCTCGCCCATTTCCTCGACGCTGATCGGGTAACCCGCCTCCGTCAGCAGCCGGGATTCCACCTGTGCCGCGATGATTTCGGAATCGACGAGAACGCCGTCGCAATCGAAAATGATGAGGTCGAAGCTGCTCATGAGGAAATGCCTTCTATGGGCCTGTATGGAAGGTGAGGCGGCCTTTTATACGATGGTACCGCAAACCTCAACCAACCGCCATGCATGGCGGGAACAAGCGTAGCGGGCGGCTCTCGACAAGCCGGGGGTGGCGTTCTAAGGAACGCTGATGAGCAAGGAGCCGGAAGACACAATCGCCAGTCGAATCAGCCGGGTGCTTGCCGATCGCATAGTGCGCGGCGAGCTCGCTCCCGGTGCCCGTCTTCGCCAGGATCACATCGCCGAGGAATTCCAGACCAGTCACGTGCCGGTGCGCGAGGCCTTCCGCCGGCTGGAGGCGCAGGGCCTGGCGATCAGCGAGCCGCGCCGCGGCGTGCGCGTCGCGTCCTTCGATCTCGCCGAAGTCCGCGAGGTGGCGGAAATGCGCGCCGTGCTGGAAGTGCTGGCGCTCCGCCACGCCGCCCGCCACCTGACCCCCGCCATCCTCGATGCGGCGGAGGAGGCGACGCGGGAAGGCGATGCCGCCGCCGACGTGCATGCCTGGGAAGACGCGAACCGCCGTTTCCACCGGCTGATCCTGACGCCCTGCGGCATGAGGCGCCTGCTCGCCTCGATCGACGACCTGCATGCCGCAAGCGCCCGCTTCCTGTTCTCGGCCTGGCAATCCGGCTGGGAAAAGCGCACCGACCACGACCACCGCGCCATCCTCGCCGCCCTCCGGCAGGGCAGGACGGACGAGGCCGCCGCCATCCTGCAGAAGCATGTGCAATGGATCGGCCGCGGCCCGCAGCCGGCGAAAAACGGTACGCCACGCGAAACTTTCGCAATCGTCGGCTGATCATTTTCCAAAATTATAGATAATTTTTATCACTAAGAATTCCGTGCTTTCCGGCCTATTTTGGCCGCCGGCATGGCTTTTCCTGCTCGCCGTCCGTCGGATGTGTGATGCGAGGCCCTTGCGTTCAACAAAAATCCGCCTCATAAAATAGATGGGAGTCAAAATTATCTATAATTTGAAAAGGAGAGGCCAATGACCCTGATAAGTTCCCAGCAGACGCTCGTTTTCGATCCCTTTCGGCTTGCCGCCCGGTCCGTTCCCGCCAAGCTCCTGTTCGTGCTTGCGGGCACGCTGGTGCTGGCGGTCGCGTCCCGGATCGCCGTGCCGATGGTTCCGGTACCGATCACCATGCAGACCTTCGCCGTGACCATGATCGGTGCGCTTTACGGCTGGCGGCTCGGTGCCTTGACGGTACTGGCGTGGCTTGGAGAAGCAGCACTTGGAGCGCCGGTGCTGGCGGGTGGGGCAGGCGGTATTGCCGCCTTCGCGGGGCCGACCGCCGGTTATCTCTTTTCCTTTCCGGTGATTGCCGCCGTTGTCGGCTGGCTTGCCGAACGCGGCTGGACCGGGCGGCGCATCCTCGCCAGTTTCTCTGCACATCTGATCGCAAACCTACTATGCCTTGCGCTCGGCTGGGCCTGGCTTGCGGCGCTGATCGGCGCTGAAAAGGCGTTCTGGGCCGGTGTTGCTCCGTTCGTGCTGGGTGCTGCGCTGAAATCGGGCCTGGCGGCGGCTGTCCTTGCAGCAGTCGCCTCCCGCAACCGCGCTGCCGCAGAATGACGGTGAGGCTTAGGCCGCATCATCTTCTCTGCATGCTGACCTTTGTCGGCGAGGGCTATAGCCCGGCCTTCGTCGTGAACTATCGTCGTCTCGCCGGCCGGCTTTCTGCCGGCGAGACGATCGAGATCGTCTCCGGCCCCGACGATATCTGCGCCCCGCTTCTGGCGGATGAAGCTGCGCATTGTTTCGGTGTCTCGGTTGCCGGTCGTGATGCCGCGGCGCTGGCGGATATTGCCGGCCTGCTTGGCCGGGAGGTTGAGATCGGTACGGCGATCGCCTCCGATCCGGCGCTGTTCGAGAAAATGCGCCAAGCCTTCTCTGCCGGCGTGACGCGCCGCGCCTGCACGGGCTGCGAATGGAGCAGCCTTTGCGATCGTATCGCGGGAGAGGATTATGCAGACGCGCTGGTCATGAAGATCAGCCGGTCGGAAACAGAGCCAGAAACTTCCGCTCGCCCTCGGGCGTGAACAGCACGGCGCGGCTTTCCCCGCTGCGCCGTGCCCAGCCCTTTTCGAGGAAATGGGCAAGCAGCGCCTTGCCGAGCGTGCCGGCCAGATGCGAACGCCGCTCGCTCCAGTCGAGGCAGGATTTGCAGAGCGGCCTGCGGTTGGATGTCAGTGAAGCCACATCGATACCGAGCGTGCCGAGTTCCGCGCGGCCGTCCTCGGTCATCGCCAGGTTCTCGCCGTCGCTCTCGATCGCGCCACGGGCGACGAAACTGTCCAGCATCCTGACCCCGTAATCGCCGGCCAGATGATCATAGCAAACGCGCGCCTTGCGCAGCGCCGGATCTTTCGGCCCCGGCCGATGGCGCAGATGGCCCCGGCTCGCCGCAAACCCCATGATGTTTTCGAGCAGCGTGCCGGCGGCCGCATCGGCAAGCGTGAAATAGCGGTGCCGTCCCTGCTTGCGCTGGGCAAGAATGCCGCCTTCCTCGAGCTTGGAGAGATGCGAACTCGCCGTCTGCAGCGTCACCCCGGCTGCCTGCGCCAGTTCGGTCGCCGTCAGCGCCTGGCCGCCCATAAGCGCCGTCAGCATGTTGGCGCGGGCGGGATCGCCGAACAGCATTCCGATGCGGGCAATGTCTGGACCTTCTTTCATACTTCGACCGTAACCGAAGCATCTCCGTCTGGCAACATGGCAAAACGTCTCCACTACAAGAAGGAGACCAAGCCATGATCACCTGTTTCATCCGCTACGAGATCGACCCATTCAAGAAGGACGCTTTCACTGAATATGCCCGCAACTGGGGCCAGGCGATCCCGCGCTGCGGCGCCGACCTGATCGGTTATTTCGGCCCGCACGAGGGTTCGGCGACAACCGCCTACGGCGTCTACAACATCGACAGCCTCGCCGCCTACGAGGCCTATCGCGCCCGACTGATGGCCGATCCGCTCGGCCAGGAGAATTACGCATTTTCCAAGCGCGAACGTTTTATCCTCAAGGAGGACCGCATCTTCCTCAAGAACGTATCCATGCCGCACGGAGCTTTGGTAAAGCCATGATCGCCGTCATTTTCGAAGTCATCCCCTATATGGGCGAGCGCCACAAATATCTCGACCTTGCCGGCGAGCTGCAGTCGGAGCTGGAAACCATCGACGGTTTCATCTCGATCGAGCGTTTCGAAAGCCTGACATTGCGCGGAAAGATCCTCTCCCTGTCGTTCTGGCGGGACGAGGAGGCCGTCAAGACCTGGCGCAATCTCGAAAGCCACCGCGCCGCCCAGAAAGCCGGCCGCGGCGGGGTTTTTGCCGACTACCGCCTGCGCATCGGCCACGTTGTCAGGGACTACGGCATGTTCGAGCGGGACGAGGCGCCGAAGGACAGCCGCGAGGTACATGCGGCCTGAACGGTTATTCGCTACGTTTGATGCCAGCGAGTTTCCCGAGCCGCCGGCTTTCTTCAAGATGCTCTTTGAGCAATTCGAACCAGTCGCTTGGCAAATGGCCGATCACGCAACTGTCCTCGGTATGCGGTCGGCTCGACAGCCATGAAGCGGGCCGCAAATCGGGGCCCGGCCAGATGAAGATATTCAATTGGTCGGTGTAGGCCCAGGACGGTTCGTCAGAGAGGCCGAGATACCTCAGCAGCTTTGCCGGCAGCGGCAATGCCCGTTGGTGAGATTTCGGCTCGCTGTGCGAGATGCCGAGGCAATAGACGATCTCCTTGCCTCCATTGCGGACGACGGACAGGACGATAACAGCAGGACGCGTTTTCTCGCCGTCGTCCCTCATCCCGGATTGGGAATGCCAGAGATATTCGTAGGCGACAATGCTCCCGACTGGCGCCGAATGAGGGATTTTCAACGCGCCCGATCCGAGGGCTTTCGGGAGACAAGATTGCCTTGGTCGTCGAGGTCGTCGAGATTATAGGGCGCGTCCGTCTTGACCTTCGCGTCGCGGATCGCTGCGATTTCCGCATCGCTGAGTTCTCCAGCAAGAAGTACTCTTCTTGTCGTCTGCTCACTCCGCTTTGCGGATGCTTTTGCGGTGGGCATGATTGCACTCCATCGTGGTTCTCCAAAGATACGGCATGTTTGGGAATGATCAACCCAGCCCATCTTTCCACGTTCCGAAATTTTTCCCGAATTCTTCCACCGCTTCAGGCTTTGGTAACCAAAATGGGTAACCATAACAGTCAGTAAATTGGTATCGAGTAGAGCGTAGCGAGTAGCACATGGCAGCAGTTCTTCCGCTGGCCGACCTGAAGCGTCAGGTCCGTCCGGACACTTGGCTAAACTCCATCATCAAGGGCGATTGCGTCGCTGCCCTGGAAGCCCTGCCGGATCATTCCGTCGATGCGATCTTCGCCGATCCGCCCTACAATCTCCAGCTCGGCGGCACGCTGCACCGTCCCGATCAGTCGCTGGTCGATGCCGTCGACGACGAGTGGGACCAGTTCGCCTCCTTCGAAATGTATGATGTGTTTACCCGCGCCTGGCTGCTCGCCTGCCGCCGCGTCTTGAAGCCGCATGGCACGATCTGGGTCATCGGCTCCTACCATAATATCTTCCGTGTCGGCGCGATCATGCAGGACCTGAATTTCTGGCTGCTGAACGACATCGTCTGGCGCAAGGTCAACCCGATGCCGAACTTCAAGGGCCGCCGGTTCCAGAACGCCCACGAGACGATGATCTGGGCAAGCCGCGACGCCAAGGCCAAGAGCTATACGTTCAACTACGATGCGCTGAAGGCGTCCAATGACGACGTGCAGATGCGCTCCGACTGGCTGTTCCCGATCTGCTCCGGCGGCGAACGCCTGAAGGGCGAAGACGGCAAGAAGGTGCATCCGACCCAGAAGCCGGAAGCGCTGCTCGCCCGTGTGATCATGGCCTCGACCAAGCCGGGCGATGTCATCCTCGATCCCTTCTTCGGCTCAGGCACGACCGGCGCGGTTGCAAAACGCCTTGGCCGCAATTTTGTCGGCATCGAGCGCGAGCAGGATTATATCGATGCGGCTTCCGCCCGCATCGCCTCCGTCGAGCCGCTCGGCAAGGCGGAACTGACGGTCATGACCGGCAAGAAGGCCGAACCTCGCGTCGCCTTCAACACGCTGGTCGAAAGCGGTCTCGTCAAGCCCGGTCAGGTCCTGACCGACGCCAGGCGCCGCCACAGCGCGATCATCCGCGCCGACGGCACGCTCGCGGCAGGTGGCGAGGCTGGTTCCATTCATCGCCTCGGCGCGAAAGTGCAGGGCCTTGATGCATGCAACGGATGGACTTTCTGGCATTTCGACGATGGGCAATCTCTCAGGCCCATCGATGAACTGCGATCCGTGATCCGCAACGATATGGCGAAATTGGACTGATCCACCGGTCCCCGCCACATCGACAGAATGCCTCGTCCGGTTTCGTACCTCTAGTCCCGGACGAGGATAATTGGCGCCCGGGAAGGCTGATCCCGGGCGCCATTTCTTTTTTCGCTCCCTATGCAGGCGGCCAAAACCGAAACCCTTGCGAAATTTAGCTATTCCCGCCGTCGCCTGCGCTTGTTATCGTAGGTTGCACAGGGTTGAGTAAATTTCCAATTTTGCGTTTTGACAAATGTCCCTGCCTGTCAATGGCGAGTTGCGCCACCGGATCGAGCGTGCGCTGGCGCGGTTCTCTCCAAGCTGGGAGGGCAGGGATGCCGCGCGCCGTGCCGTGGCGCTGAAGATGCTGATCCTCTGCGAGCTGGCCGGCGGCCGCCTGCGTGTCGTCGATGCGCTCGGCCTCAAGGACAACACGCTCGACAACTACCGCCACGGCAAGACCGAACCGCGCCACAGCACGCTCAACATGCTGGCGGAACTCGCCGACGTGCCGATCGAATATCTCGGCAACGACTGGTCGGTGGAGGAAGGGGTCATCTATTTTTCACCCCGGGAGGTTTTGCCGCCCGGGTTTTCCGAGCCGAGCCCGCTTTGGAATGACGCCGACCGCGTTGTGATCCCGGCTTATTCCGACGAGGAGGACGGACAGCCTTCGCTCGACCGGCCGGATACCACATGGGCGGCCATGCCTCGGAGCTTGTGGGCGAAGCTTTCGGTCGATCCGGAAAACCTGCGCATCGTGTCCGCAAGGGGTGACAGCATGTCGCCGACGATCGTCGACGGAGCCCCGATGTTTGTCGATATCAGCGACCGCAAACTGGAGGACGGTCGCGTCTACCTGTTCGATGTCGGCGAGGAACTGATCGTCCGGCGGGTGCAGAGGCTCCCGCATGGCAGCCTCGAACTGCTGCCGGACAATCTGGAACGTTATCGCCCGCAGCACGTGCTGAAGGATGGTCAGGCGGATCTCAAGGTCGTCGGGCGCGTCCGCGTCGCGAGCCGGATCCTGTAGGCCCGGCCCGCCAATGCCCGGCTGTTATGGTTCGATCCCGTGGGCGATCAGATCCCGCCGCAGCGTTTCCGGGTCCTTGAAATGCACGGCCTGCCAGCCGGCGGCGCGCGCACCTTCGACATTCGCGTAGCTGTCGTCGATGAAGATCGAAGCTTCCGGAACCAGCCCAAAATCTCGGGCGTGCTTTTCGTAGATCGCCACGTCGGGCTTGATCAGGCCGATCTCGCCCGACACGGTGACGCCGCGCGGCTTGTTGAGAAACGGAAAGATCCTTCTGGCCTCGACGAACGTGTCGGCGGCGAAATTGGTCAGCATCGTCACGTCGCGGCCCTTGTCGATCAGGCCCTCCATGATCGCGACCGAGCCGTCATAGGCGTGCGGCACCATCTCGTGCCAGTATTTGCGGAAGGCGCGGATCTGCTCCTCGCGCTGCGGATATTGCGCGACCAGCAACGCCTCGGCGTCTTCCCACTTGCGCCCGCGGTCCTGTTCCAGGTTCCATTCATGGGTGCAGACGTTCTCGAAGAACCATTTGCGCTCCTCTTCGTCGGGAATGATGCGGGCAAAGGGAAGGTTCGGATCGTAGTGGATCAGCACCTTGCCGATGTCGAAGACGATGTGGTCGATCTTGGCTGCCATGGATATGTCCCGGAAATAAAAGCGGCTCTATCAGTTCGGCGTTTTTTCAAAGGCCAGCGGAAGAGCCTGGGTGATGGCTTTTTTCATCACCGTCGGCAAGGCCTGGGCTTCCAGATTCGCGACCGGCTCCCACCATCCGTCGGCAATGGCGACCTTTGCCGTCTTCGCCCGGAAGACCGAAAGCCTGAGTTCGAAATGGGTGAAGACGTGGGTAACGGTGCCGGCCCCTTCCCAGGCTGCCGGGAAGGGGGCATGCTCCGTCGTGGTTCCGCCGTCGATGCGCGAGGTCCAGGCGGTGGTCGGCACTTCGGTCATGCCGCCGAGCAGGCCGCTGTCGATCCGCCGCCTCAAGAGCACTTCGCCCTCGGGCGTCACGGCAACGAACACAGCGCCCAATCGCACCGGCTTCTCCTTCTTCGCCGCCTTCACCGGAAACCGCTCCGGGTCGTGTTCGGCAAAGGCGAGACAGTCATCGCGAAAAGGACAGAGCGCGCAGGTCGGCCGTTTCGGGGTGCAGATCGTCGCGCCGAGATCCATCATCGCCTGCGCGAAATCGCCCGGCCGCTCGGTGGGCGTCAGTTCGGCCACCTTCGCCTTCATGGCGGGTTTCGAGCCCGGAAGCGGCGCGTCGATGGCATAAAGTCGCGAAATCACCCGCTCGACATTGCCGTCCATGACAGCGGATTGACGATTGAAGGCGATCGCCGAGACGGCTGCCGACGTATAGTCGCCGATGCCGGGAAGTGCGCGCAAGCCATCCTCGGTGTCGGGAAACACCCCGCCATGTCCGGAGGCTACGGCTTCGGCGCATTTCTTCAGGTTGCGGGCGCGGGCGTAATAACCAAGGCCCGCCCAGGCCGCCATCACGTCCTCGACCGGCGCGGCGGCAAGGTCGGTCACCTTCGGCCACAGCGTCAGGAACTTGGCGAAATAGGGTTTCACCGCCTGCACCGTGGTCTGCTGCAGCATCACTTCCGACAGCCAGACATGGTAGGGATCGGCCCGTTTCCCGGCCTTCGCCGCAGCCGGGCTCACCCGCCACGGAAGCTCCCTGTGGTGCCGGTCGTACCAGGTCAGCAGCTTCTGGGCATGGGTGGTGTGGATCGTCTGGAGCATTGTTTGCCGTAAAGGGAAGAGATGGCGTATAGTTGTGGGAAGAGTGCGCCGGCATCAAGGCCTGCCGGCGCCACAATGGCAGGCGTCATGAGTTATCCCAAGAAACGCGAGTTCCAGATCTCGGAAGTGGCGAACGGCATCATCGATCCGGTGCTTGCCCGCCGCGCCGGCATATCGACGGCGCTGCTCGGCTCGTGGGACGAGATCGCCGGCGAGGATTTTGCCGATTGCACGCGGCCGGAAAAGATCGCCTGGCCGCGCCGCGACGAAGGCACCGGTTCCGGCGGCGGCCACCAGGCCGGCGTGCTGACCATTGCCTGCGAGGGTGCGCGCGCCCTTTTCCTGACCCACGCCCAGGGAGAGTTGATCGCCCGCATCAACGGCTTTTTCGGTTTTCCCGCCGTGCGCCAGATCCGCATTGTCCAGAAACCGGTCTCCCAGACCTTCAAGCACCCCCGCAAGCCGCCGCCATTGAAGGGCGAGGCCGCAAAACGGCTGGAAACCATGATGGAAGGCATCGAAAGCGAGGCGCTGAAGAAGGCCGTGACAAGGCTCGGCACCGCCGTCCTGCAGCAGAAGCGCAAGGTCTGAGGAATAAACCCGCCGATCCTCCTGATAGACCTCCGATTTGTCACAATTCTTTGAAGAGATTTGCATATCGACAGCTTGTTCGCGTTGGGGCGCCGCGATACGGAATGTCACCTTTATTGAAGATCTCTCGCACACGGGTGTTCCATGCAGATGAACGAAATGACCATGACCAGGCGCGCGCTTCTCGGCGGAGTGGCTGTCACCGCCCTTTGCCTGGCGCTGCCGCTCGGCGCTTCCGAAGCTTTCGCGCAGGAAATGCCGGAATCGCAGGGCAACGTGGACATGGCGGCTGCGGTGAAGCCGGGTCCGCTGCCGGAAATGGCGCTGGGTGACGAAAATGCCAAGGTCACGATCATCGAATACATGTCGATGACCTGCCCGCATTGCGCCAACTTCCACAACAAGACTTTCGACACGATCAAGACCAAGTATATCGACACCGGCAAGGTGCGCTTCATCATCCGCGAATTCCCGTTCGATCCGGTCGCGACCGCCGCTTTCATGCTTGCCCGCTGCAGCCCGCAGAACGCCGCGGAGCTTGCAACGCCCGCCCAGTATTTCCCGATGGTCTCGATGCTGTTCAAGCAGCAGCGCGGCTGGGCGTCGCCTGCGGACGGAAACGTGCGCAATGCGCTGCTCCAGACGGTCAAAGTCGCAGGTTACTCACAGCAGACTTTCGAGGCCTGCTTGACGAACCAGAAGCTTCTGGATCAAGTGAATGCCGTGGTTAAGAGGGGTGCGGATGAATTTGGCGTCAACTCCACGCCGACCTTCCTGATCAACGGCAAGAAGTATTCGGGAGATATGTCGGTTGAATCCATGTCGAAGCTCATCGACAGCCTGTCGTGAGTGCGCCTTCCCTGACGGGAAGGTGAGGGCCGCGGCATGAAGTTCAACAAGCTGCGGGTTCTCGGATTCAAGTCTTTCGTCGAACCGACGGAATTCGTCATCGAGCGCGGGCTGACCGGTGTGGTCGGCCCGAACGGCTGCGGCAAGTCCAACCTTGTCGAGGCGCTACGCTGGGTGATGGGGGAAAATTCCTACAAGAACATGCGCGCGTCCGGCATGGACGACGTGATCTTCTCGGGCTCCGGCAACCGCCCGGCCCGCAATACCGCCGAAGTCGGCCTCTATCTCGATAATGCCGACCGCACGGCGCCCGCCGCCTTCAACGATTCCGACGAGATCCAGGTGACGCGCCGCATCGAGCGCGAGTCCGGCTCGGTCTACCGCATCAACGGCAAGGAAGCCCGCGCCAAGGACGTGCAGCTGCTGTTTGCGGATGCCTCGACCGGCGCCCGCTCGCCCTCCATGGTCGGGCAGGGACGTATCGGCGAGCTGATCCAGGCAAAACCCCAGGCCCGCCGCCAGCTTCTCGAAGAGGCCGCCGGCATTTCCGGTCTGCATTCCCGCCGCCACGAGGCGGAACTGCGGCTGCGCGCCGCCGAAGGCAATCTCGAACGTCTCGACGACGTGCTCTCCCAACTCGAAAGCCAGATCGAGAGCCTGAAACGCCAGGCCCGCCAGGCCAACCGTTTCAAGACCCTCTCTGCCGACATCCGCGCCCGCGAGGCGATGCTCCTGCATATCCGCTGGGTGCAGGCCAAGGAGGCGGAAGGCGAGGCGGAAAGCGCGCTCAATCAGATCACCAGCGTCGTCGCCCAAAAGGCGCAAGCGCAGATGGAGGCCGCCAAGAACCAGGCGGTCGCCAGCCTGAAACTGCCGGAACTGCGCGAGGAGGAAGCGAAGGCCGGTGCCGCCCTTCAGCGTCTGCAGATCGCGCGCGGCCAGCTGGAGGAAGAGGCGAACCGCCTCCTGAAGCGCCGCGATGAACTGACCCGCCGGCTCGCCCAGCTTGGCGAGGATATCCGCCGCGAGGAACGGCTTGCCGCCGACAATACCGCTTTCCTCGAGAAGCTTGCCGAGGAAGAGGCCGAGCTCAACGACATGCTCGCCGATTCCGGCTCCGAGGCCGAAGAGATGCGCGAGGCCTTTGAGGCGGCCGCGGCGTCGCTGGCGACGAGCGAAGCGCTGTTTTCGGCGATCACCGCCGAACGCGCCGAGGCCGCCGCCGGCCGCAACCAGCTGGAACGGCTGATCCGCGATCTCACCGAGCGCCGCCAGCGTCTCGACCGGCAGCTCGCCGACGCGACGGGCGAGCTCGATGCGATCAACGAGCGGCTGTCCGGCCTCGACGATCCCGCGGAAAAGCGCGAGGCGGTCGAGGCGGCGGAAATCGCCGTCGAGGATGCGACGATCGCCGTCGAGGACGTGGAGGCGGCGCTTTCCGCCGCGCGTTCCGCCGAGCTGACGGCCCGCGGCCCGGTGGAGGCCGCCCGCTCGGCGCTCAATGCGCTGGAGACCGAGGCGCGCACCATTTCGAAAATGCTGGCGGCCGGCGCCACGTCGGGGGATTTCGTCGCGGTTGCCGACATGATCCGCGTCGACCGCGGTTTCGAGGCAGCCCTAGGTGCCGTCCTCGGCGACGATCTCGAAAGCCCGGTCGATGCGTCGGCCCCCACCTACTGGTCGGTCAATGGCGACGGTTCCGGCGACCCCGGCCTGCCGCAGGGTGCCCAGCCGCTGATCGCCCATGTCACCGCGCCGCCGGAACTGTCCCGCAGCCTTGCCCAGATTGGCGTGATCGCATCCGGCGATGCGCATCGCCTGATGCGCCTGCTGCGGCCCGGCCAGCGGCTGGTGACCAGGGAAGGCGCCGTCTATCGTTGGGACGGGCACGTGACCGGCTCCGAGGCTCCGGGTGCCGCTGCGCTCAGGCTTTCCCAGAAGAACCGGCTGTCGGAACTGGAAGCGGAGATCGACGAAGCGCGCATCGTGCTGTCGGAAACTGAAGTGGCGCTCGCCGCCGCCGCATCCGAAATCACCGCGACGGAACGGCGCCTCGCGGATGCCCGCGACCGCGCCCGAATTGCCGCCCGTCAGCTTTCCGAAGCCCGCGATGCGCTGGCCGCCGCCGAACGTGCCGCCGGCGACCTGATGCGCCGCCGCGACGTCGCCGGCGAAGCGGTGAACCAGGTGACCGCCCAGATCGAGGATCTCGGCGTCCAGGAAGAAAATGCCCGCATCGAGCTCGAAGACGCGCCGGACATTTCCCACCTCGACAACCGGCTGCGCGACCAGCAGGCGGTGGTCGCGACCGATCGCGGCTTGCTGGCCGAAGCGCGTGCCCGTTACGAGGGTCTGAGCCGCGAAACCGAGGCCCGCAAGCGGCGGCTTGCCGCGATCGCCCAGGAGCGCGCCTCCTGGACCGCGCGCGCCGCCAGTGCCGCCCATCAGATCGAGAGCCTGCGCGAGCGCGAGGAAGAGGCCCGCGAGGAGATCGCCGATCTCGAAGCCGCGCCCGAGGAATTCGACGACAAACGCCGCGCGCTGCTTTCCGAGTTGCAGAAGGCCGAGGAGGCCCGCCGCGCCGCCGCAGACCGGCTGGCGGAGGCCGAAACCTATCAGCGCGACGCCGACCGGATCGCCACCGTCGCCCTGTCCGAACTCGCCGAGTCGCGTGAAAAGCGCGGCCGTGCCGAGGAGCGTCTGGTTTCTGCCGCCGAAAAGCGCCACGAGAGCGAGGTCCGCATCCGCGAGACCCTCAATGTCGCGCCCCATGAAGTGCTGCGGCTCGCGGGCCTCAAGCCCGACGCGCCGATGCCCGATATCCGCGAGATCGAGCGCGAGGTCGATCGTCTGCGCATGGAGCGGGAACGGCTCGGTGCCGTCAACCTGCGCGCAGACGAGGAACAGACGGAGCTCTCCAACAAGCTCGACACCCTGATGCGGGAGCGCGCCGACGTGATCGATGCGATCCGCAAGCTGCGCGGTGCCATCCAGAGCCTCAACCGCGAAGGCCGCGAACGGTTGCTGGCCGCCTTCGACGTGGTCAACGAGCAGTTCAAGCGGCTTTTCACCCATCTCTTCGGCGGCGGCACGGCGGAACTGCAGCTGATCGAATCGGACGACCCGCTCGAAGCCGGCCTCGAAATCCTCGCCCGCCCGCCCGGCAAGAAGCCGCAGACCATGACGCTGCTCTCCGGCGGCGAGCAGGCGCTGACGGCGATGGCGCTGATCTTTGCCGTCTTCCTCACCAATCCGGCGCCGATCTGCGTGCTGGACGAAGTGGATGCGCCGCTTGATGACCACAATGTGGAGCGCTATTGCAATCTGATGGACGAGATGGCGGCTTCCACTGAAACCCGCTTCATCATCATCACTCACAATCCCATCACCATGGCGCGCATGAACCGGCTTTTTGGGGTGACGATGGCCGAACAGGGCGTTTCCCAGCTGGTTTCCGTCGACCTTCAGACCGCAGAACTTCTGCGCGAGGCAAGTTGAGCATAAGGGGTTCGGCCGGGAGCTAAGGCCCCGCCGGCGGCATTCCAGGCAATTATTTGACAAATATCAATTTTTAGCCGCGTATCCTGTATATAAAATTCCCTGTCATCTACGTAGAATCACCCATATGGGGGATGTAATTTTCCAGCTATTGTTATCTTCTTGATGCAGAATTGGAACGCGCGTAGCGTCCACACGCTTCGCAGCCAACAGTTGATGTTTCCCACCCCCCGTTCGGGTTTCCTGTCCCGGGCGGAAAGCTTTGCGGGGCCGCCTGTGATCCGGCCCCGCAAAGCTTTGTTTTTTAAGCACCCTCCAGCCCGTTTCTTAACTGCTTGAGGCTGTTTCTGTTGCGGCGCAACATAATCCTGCCCAGATCCGTTTCCAAACCGTCATAAAGCTTGTACTTATGGCGTAAAAGACTGCGACGGGTGGAGAGCAGCAATGTCGAAATGGGTCTATCGCTTCGGCGGCGGCGAGGCGGAGGGCCGCGCCGCAGATGTCGAGCGGCTGGGCGGCAAGGGCGCCAATCTCGCCGAGATGGCAAGCCTCGGCCTGCCTGTTCCTCCGGGACTGACCATCGTTGCCGATGCCTGCGTTTTCTATTTCAAGAACGGCAGAACGCTTCCCGACGACCTGAAGGATCAGGTCCTTGAAGGCATTGCCGTCATGGAGGGCCAGACCGGCCGCGTCTTCGGCGGCAAGGTGAAGCCGCTCCTGCTGTCGGTGCGCTCCGGCGCCCGCGCCTCGATGCCGGGCATGATGGACACGGTGCTGAACCTCGGCCTCAACGACGAGACCGTGCAGGCGCTCGGTCACGACGCCGGCGATGCGCGCTTTGCCTGGGATAGCTATCGCCGTTTCATCCAGATGTATGCCGATGTGGTCATGGGCCTCGACCACGAGGTCTTCGAGGAGATCCTCGAAGACGAGAAGGCCCGCCTCGGGCACGACTACGATACGGACCTTTCCGCCGTCGAATGGCAGCACGTCGTCGGCCTCTACAAGAAGATGATCGAGGAGGAGCTTGGCAGCAGCTTCCCGCAGGATCCGCATGTGCAGCTCTGGGGTGCCATTCGCGCCGTCTTCTCGAGCTGGATGAACCCGCGCGCCATGACCTACCGCACGCTGCACCGTATCCCCGAGGAATGGGGTACGGCCGTCAACGTCCAGACCATGGTGTTCGGCAATCTCGGCTCGTCCTCCGCAACCGGCGTCGCCTTCACCCGCAATCCCTCGACCGGCGAAAAGGCCCTCTACGGCGAGTTCCTGGTCAATGCGCAAGGGGAGGATGTCGTTGCCGGCATCCGCACCCCGCAATCGATCACCGAGGAAGGGCGCATCGCCTCGGGCTCCGACAAGCCGTCGATGGAAAAGCTGATGCCCGAGGCGTTTGCCGAGTTCAAGGTGATCTGCGACCGGCTGGAAGCGCATTATCGCGATATGCAGGACCTCGAATTCACCATCGAGCGCGGCAAGCTGTGGATGCTGCAGACCCGTTCGGGCAAGCGCACCACCCGCGCGGCGATGAAGATCGCCGTCGATATGGTGGAGGAGGGCGTGATCACCGAGGAGGAGGCCGTCTGCCGCATCGAGCCGCCGTCGCTCGACCAGCTCCTCCACCCGACCATCGATCCGCGCGTCGAACGCCACGTGGTCGGCTCCGGCCTGCCGGCCTCCCCGGGAGCTGCGACCGGCGAGATCGTCTTTACCGCCGAAGAGGCGGTCGAGGCGGAACATGAAGGCCGCAAGGTCATACTGGTGCGCATCGAAACGAGCCCCGAGGATATCCACGGCATGCATGCCGCAGAGGGCATCCTGACCACCCGCGGCGGCATGACCAGCCATGCGGCGGTGGTCGCCCGCGGCATGGGCATACCCTGCGTCGTCGGCGCCGGTTCCATGCGCGTCGACATGCGCAACGAACTCCTGATCGGAAGCGGCGGCGTGACGCTGAAGCGCGGCGACACGATCACCATCGACGGCTCCTCCGGCCAGGTGCTGAAGGGCGCCGTGCCGATGATCCAGCCGGCGCTGTCGGGAGATTTCGGCAAGCTGATGGCCTGGGCCGACAAGACCCGCCGCATGACGGTGCGGACCAATGCCGACACCCCGCAGGACGCCCGCGCCGCGCGCTCCTTCGGGGCCGAAGGCATCGGGCTTTGCCGCACCGAGCACATGTTCTTCGAAGGCGACCGGATCCATGTGATGCGCGAGATGATCCTCGCCGAGGACGAGAAGGGCCGCCGCGCCGCGCTGGCTAAACTCCTGCCGATGCAGCGTTCCGACTTCATCGAGCTGTTTTCGATCATGCACGGCCTGCCGGTGACCATCCGCCTGCTCGACCCGCCGCTGCACGAGTTCCTGCCGAAGACCGAAGGCGAGATCGCCGAGGTCGCCAAGGCGATGGCGATGCCGCCGGCCTTCCTCGCCCGGCGCATCGATGCGATCCACGAATTCAACCCGATGCTTGGCCATCGCGGCTGCCGGCTGGCGATTTCCTATCCGGAGATCGCCGAAATGCAGACGCGCGCCATTTTCGAGGCGGCGGTCGAGGCCGGCAAGCAGACAGGCGAACCGGTCGAGCTGGAAATCATGGTTCCGCTCGTCAGCCTGCGCAAGGAACTTGACTATGTGAAGGGCGTCATCGACCGCGTCGCCGAGGATGTCGCCAAGGAAACCGGCGTGCCGATCGCCTATCTCGCCGGCACGATGATCGAGCTGCCGCGCGCCGCGATCCGCGCCCATGTGATCGCGGAGACGGCCGAATTTTTCTCCTTCGGCACCAACGACCTCACCCAGACGACCTTCGGCATGTCGCGCGACGATGCCGCCGCCTTCATCCCGACTTACCAGAAGAAGGGCATCCTCGAGCACGATCCGTTCATCTCGCTCGATTTCGACGGCGTCGGCGAACTGATCCAGATGGCGGCGGAACGCGGCCGCCGCACCCGCAACGACCTGAAGCTCGGCATCTGCGGCGAACACGGCGGCGACCCGACCTCGATCCGCTTCTGCGAACACGCCGATCTCGACTACGTCTCCTGCTCGCCCTTCCGCGTGCCCATCGCCCGCCTTGCGGCAGCCCAGGCGGCGATCGAGAGGAGGAAGGGCTGAGCGCCCGAGCCGTTTCCTATTTCAGATGGTCGGGCCATTTTCGCGACGTGTGAAAAATTGCCAGTATCTCGGCCCGTTCGCGCAGGCGATAAAAGGCGATATAGGGAGTGCCGGAGATGGTGAGGCGCCGGGTATCCTCATCCGATGTCAGGCGCCCGACTTTCGGGTGCCATGCCAGCATGGAAACAGCTTCCACGATGCGGCGAACTACGTTTTCAGCAGCCTGCGGATTGTCGAGAGCGATATAGGAGCCGATCTCATCGAGATCCTGCAGCGCTTCGTCCAGCCAGACGACTTCATCCATTGGGGATGAATTTGCGGATCACCGCGCGAACCGTGTCGGCGGAAGCAAACCGTCCGGCATCGGCAGACTTTTTTCGCTCCGCCAGTTTTCTGACCTGCCACGCGTGAAGGTCGTCGGCAGCCTCCGCGGGTGCCGGCGAAATAGCATCTTCAATCGAGATTGGCTTTTGCGTTTCTCTCATGGGAAGATCATCGCAGATCGGGCTCGCTTTTGAAAGTCGATTGGTGGATGTTTCTGTCATGCCGGCCGTTGCGGGCGAGACGATATCGCCATTCGAAAATGCAGGCCGAGGAGACCATCATGAGCCAAGTCACCGTTCTCGCCGTCCCCGTTTTCAGCACGCTCTGCAACGAAGGGTTCCGCCTGCGCCGGGAGGTCTTCATCGTCGAGCAGAACGTGCCGGCCGACATGGAATTCGATGCCGACGATCTGACCGCCTTCCACTTCGTCGCCGTCGTCTCCGGCGAGGTCTGCGGTACGTTGCGGGTCATTTATGCGGAAGACTGCGTCAAGATCGGCCGGGTCGCGGTCACCGGTCCATGGCGTGGCAAGGGCGTTGCCAGCGCCATGATCCGCGCCGCCATGGAGGCGCATGCGCAGGCCCGCGACAACCGCTTCCATCTCGCCGCCCAGAGCGACAAGATCTCCATGTACGAACGCTTCGGCTTCAAGGCCTATGGCGATGAGTATTTCGATGTCGGCATCCCCCATTACGACATGAAGAATTTCTGAGCCTCCATTCTTTCCTCACGCACCTGCGCCGTCGTGTTATGCTCGCCACAGACGTGAGACAAAGGGGAGGGGCAGATGCCGCGCTTGGACCACGTGACGATCCGCACCCGCGATGCGGTACCGATGATGGCGTTCCTCGAGAAGGTGCTGGGCGCAAAGGAAGGGTTTCGGCCGCCATTCCCTTTCCCGGGCCACTGGCTTTATATCGACGGCCATTCCTGCATTCACCTGCTGGTCACCCGGCGGGAAGACGATCCTCCGGTCGGCATCTACGACCACGTGGCTTTCGCCTTTTACGACCACGATATCGCTGTCAGGGACATCGAAGCGACCGGCTACCGCTTCGAACACGAAGCCATACCCGGCACCGATATCGGGCAGATCTTCGTCTACGGTCCGGAAGGCGTGAAGATCGAGCTGCAATACCGCCGGTGATCGATCAGGCCTTCGTCTTCTGACCTTGATATGCCCTATGGGCTGCTCGAGGGCCGCCCCGTCTTCGGGATGCCGTCTTTTGGCGTCGCGCCGTGTCAGCGCCGCTCGACGATCACCCGGCGTTCCACCACCATCGGCCGCCACATCATCGCATCGGTACGGGATTGCAAGGAGCGGGATTCGGCGCGGCGGTCGAGTTCGATGTCGAGCATGCAGCGCGCCATGGCATCCGTGCCGCGCCGGAAGCCGTAGCTGGCGCAGGTGGTCTCGTCCGCCACGCGGCGCTCCTCCGGCGTCATGGTCTGGCAACCGGCCAGCAGGGCGAAAAGCGGGGCGATGAGGAGTAGACTGTGAGGGCGCATGGGCATGAACTCCTTTTCATTCGGCCGGCCTGCAAGCTTGGGATTCCATTCCCGGTGAAGCTGTTTTACACAGGAGCAAGCGCTTTTGCCATGGAGCCTTTACCGATCCGATGCCCGTCCGTTTTGTCCGGCCCGTTTCCCATTCGGCCTATACGGCCCGCAGGCTGGCCTTCTCGGCGCTGGCGCTGTTCGTCATCGCCGCACTCGCGCACCGTTTCGGACCCTTGGCGACGCCGGATTTCCTGGCCCTGCTGTTTCTCTCGGCGGCGATCGCCGCCGTTTCCGTGCCCCTGTCGCTGATCGGCCTGATGCGGCTCTGGCAGGTCGGTGCAAGCGGCGGCGTCGCGGCGACCAAGGGGCTGATCTATGCGGCGGTCCCGCTCGCCGTGGTGGCGACCGGCGCCTTCTATTATTACACCCTGCCGGCCCTCCATGACATTTCCACCGATATCGCCGATCCGCCGTCCTGGGTCGCGGCGCCGAAGGCCAACCAGAAATGGCTGCCCCGCCCGGCGGCGATTACGGCTGCCGATCGGCGGGTCCAGTTCGGCGCCTATCCAGGCCTCACCGGCAGGCGTTACGAAGGCGCCCTCGACCGCGTCTATCAGGGCGTGCAGAAGGCGGTGCTTTCGGCCCGTATCTCGATCACCAGGAAGGAAGGCGTCGAGCTGATCGCCCCGGATATCTCGCAGCGCCCCGCGCCGCAGGACGAACAGGCGCCGGTGCCGGACGTGGCGCCGATCCCGCTGCCGCGACCGGAACCCTCGCTTGCGCCTGTTTTCGCCAATGCCGGCGATGTCCTCCTGCAGGGCGAGACCCGCACCCTGATTCTCGGCCTGCGTTTCGACCTCGTCATCCGGCTGCGCGAAGACGCCGAGACGACCTCGGTCGATATCCGCGTCGCCTCGCGTTACGGGCCGCATGATCTCGGAATAGGCGAGGCGATCGCCGAGGACTTTCTCGACCGGCTGGATACCGAATTGCTGGGGATTGCGGGGAATTAGGGCATGTCGCGCAAAAGTGTGCAGCGGTTTTGCGACAACGACATGCGGAGAAACCGAAGACCTGAAGCGCGTCACGCGAATCCGAAGGATCGCGGCACGCTTCAGGCCGCCCAATAAACGCCGGCCAGCGAAGGCGGGCCTTCGGTCAGCACGCGGCCCTTTTCGACCAGGTCTTCGAGATGCGCGAGCACCGAAAGGGCTGCCGCCCCGTGCAGGCGCGGATCGGTGCTGGCATAGATCACCTTGACCATCTCCGGGATCAGCCGGTCGCCGGCCTTGATCCGCTCCAGCACGGCGCGTTCGCGCATGCGGCGATGGGTGCGAAGCCCCCGCAGGAACGAGCCCGGCTCCCTCACCGGCCCGCCATGTCCGGGCAGGAAGATCCGGTCCTCGCGCGGCAGCAGCTTGTCGATCGAGGTCATGAAATCGGCCATCGATCCGTCCGGTGGCGCGACGATCGTCGTCGCCCAGGCCATCACGTGATCGGCGGAGAAGAGGATGCCGGTCCCCTCGAGCCCGAAGGCCGAATGGTTGGCGGTATGGCCGGGCGTATGGATGGCCGACAGCGCCCAGCCGTCGCCCTCGATCACCTGGCCATCGGCGACCGCGATATCGGGGACGAAACCGGTGTCGGCGCTTTCGGCGAACGGATTGACTTCGCCGGCATGCAGCGGCCGCGAAGCCCGGTGCGGCCCTTCGGCGACGGTGATCGCCCCCGTTTCCTGCTTCAGCCGCCGGGCGAGCGGGGAATGGTCGCGATGCGTGTGGCTGACGAAGATATGGGTGACCTCGCGGCCCTTGAGCGCCGCCATCAGCGCCTGGAAATGCGCCTCGTCCTCCGGGCCGGGATCGATGACCGCGACCGACGAGCCGCCGACGATATAGGTATTGGTGCCGTGAAAGGTAAACGGCGAGGGGTTGTTGACGGTCAGGCGCTGAACGCCTTCGGCTACGCCGACCGGCACACCATAGGAGGGGGTGAATTCCATGTCGAAGGTAATGTCTTCTGCCATGCCGGACCTCCGCGCCTGATGCGATCTCGATGGACGACGCTCGCGGCAGTGCCGGTTTTGCGCCAGGCGCCCGATCGCATCGATACGCCTTTCAGGGCGCCGCAGAGATCTAGCACCGCTTTCGCTGCGCTGCATTCAAAAACGGCTGCCGGCCGTCGCCCGGTCGGGCGGCAGCCGGCGGCTTTGATGATCTGGGTCCGCGTTTGGCGGGCTCAGCCGGCGGTCAGCAGTTCCGTGCAGTAGCTCGGGCCGGTGGCGCCTGGACGGTCGGAGACGATGGTGATGTCGCGGATCACGTAGCTCGAGGAGACAGTGATCTTCGCCGTGCAGCTGACGCTGGCGGTGCGGCCGTCCTGCAGCTTGATGCGCTTGTAGCCGCCGCGCCAGTTGTAGATGGTCGTCGAACCGTCGTCGGTGTCGCTGATCGGCGGGCTGAATTTCGCGAAGAACTCGCCGGCCGAGTGACCTACCCAGCGGCTCTCGATCGGATTGCTGGCAACGCTAACGGTGGTGCAGGCCGAAAGGGCGAGCGCGAAAAGGGCGGTCGATGCGATGGCGCGGCGGCTCATGATCCTGAAAAATCCTTCATGTCTTCTGTTGTGCCCCGCAGGCAAAGCTTCGAGGCAAGGTTTTCGAGACTGCACGTAACAGATTTTTGTCACGCTTCGCGAGACGATGGGCGGCCATCGACATCAAATTTCTTCTGCGCCGCTTTTTTGCAACGCCCTGATTTTCCGGCTTTTCGACGGGAGCGCGTCGATGATCTCAACGCTGTCGCATATTTTTCATGAGCGGTGCTTGTGCAATGAAAAATGCTGGTCTATAGAGGCGCCGCTGGTCACGGAGTGTAGCGCAGTCTGGTAGCGCACCACGTTCGGGACGTGGGGGTCGAGTGTTCGAATCACTCCACTCCGACCAGTCGATCCTTGGTTTCCCAAGCGATTTCTTTTCCCGAAAAGCCTTAACCGCGAAACCATAGTCCAGCGGACACGCTGAACGGCCGATTACTTCGGGATGGCCGCTTTGGGTCGGTCTTATCCACAACCTGCACTTTGACGGGACGAGAATATACTAGGTCCGGCCATGCCGTTGCGGCATCATGGCGGCAGGAACGTGAAACTTGTCGAAAGACCTCCCGGCTCGGAAACCGCCTCCCGCGGTAGCCCGTGCCGGCAGTGGGAGGAGGCCGCAGAACGGATGCCGCCCAGACGCGCCAGATCGGAACGGGTGACCCTGCTCGACGTCGCCAACGTCCTCGGGATCAGCGCGATCACCGTTTCCCGCGCCCTGCGCGAGCCGGAAAAGGTGTCCGAGCCGCTCCGCATGAAGATCCTCTGCCAGGTTGAGCAGATGGGTTATGTGCCCGATCTTGCGGCGCGGGCGCTCGCAAGCCGTCACAACGGCATTATCGGGGTTCTGGCGCCGGCGCTGACCAACCATGCCTATCTGGCCATCATGAACGGCATCGAGGAGCGGGTGCGCGATACGGATCTGCGTATCCAATATGCCAATACCAACCACGATCCCGATGAGGAATACCGCCAGGTCAAGCTTTTCCTGTCGCAGCATCCGGCCGGCATTCTCCTGACGGGATTGCAGGACCAGCGGGTCAGCGATCTGCTTGCGCTTGCGCCGTGCCCGGTGGTGCAGATCGTCGATGTCAACCTGACGTTTTCGGGTATCGCCGTCGGCATCAATCATCGCGAGGCGGCGGTGGCGGCAACCCGCCATCTGCTGGCCTGCGGCTATCGCCGCGTCGGGCTGATCGGCGGCAGCCGCGATCTTCGTGCCCAGCGGCGGCACGAGGGTTATGCGCTGGTGATGCGGGAGGCCGGCCTCTACGATCCGGGCCTGGTCATGAGCGAACACAGGCAGACGAGCGTGCAGCTCGGCTGCGATCTCATGAAGCGGCTGCTGGAGGTCGCGCCTGACGTCGACGGTGTATTCTGCCAGAACGACGATCTGGCGCTCGGCGCGCTGTTCGAGGCCCGCAGAGCCGGCCTGCGGGTGCCGGAGGATTTCGGGATCTGCGGTTATAACGACCTGGAATTCGCGCTCTGCGCCGAGCCGAGGCTGACGACCATTCGTGTGCCCCGTTTCGAAATGGGCTATCGCGCCGCCGATCTCATCATCCGGGCCGTCAACGACGAATGCCTGCCCGGCCGCGTCATCCAGCTGCCGTTCGATCTCATCCAGCGCGGCTCGACCCGGCCGCTCGCCTGAAACGCGGATCCCGCGACGAAAAAAGGGCCTTTCGGCCCTTTTGACGTGTCCTGTCGATCGAAACGATCAGATATCGCCGCCGGCATTGGAGAACAGCTCCGCCGCCTGCTTGGCCGTCATCCGCTTGACCTCGGTCTCGTCGCGCCGGTTGGCGAACAGCTCGCTCGCCATCAGCTGTTCGGCAAGATCGGCCGGCAGCGACAGCACGACGCGCTGATCTTCGCGATGAATGCCGCCGATTTCGGCGCGCTTTGCGGTGATCATGCCGCCCGCCACCGTGTTCAGCGTATCCGGGTCTATCAGGATGAAGGCGCCGGTCGAGCGGTTCTGGTCGTAGGCGTCGAACACCGCCAGCTCCTCGAAGGAGAGGCGCACTTTGCCGATCGCATTCATCGAGAGCGTCGAGGCATGCGGCTGCCATTTGCCGGTCGCAAGCTCGAGCTGGCTGATCGGCTCGACGGCGACGCGCTGGCGGCGCGAACCGCTCTTCAGCCAGTAGCGCTTTCCGGGCTCGATGCCGCCCGGCTGCAGCGACACGAGCTGGGCGTCGAAATGGTGGCCGGTCATCGGCTGGCCATCGAGCGAGACGATCAGGTCGCCGCGCGCCACATCCACCTGCCGGTCGAGGACGAGCGTGATCGCGTCGCCCGCAACGGCGGCATTACGCACCAAGTCGAAGGTGACGATCTGCTTGACATTGGCGACGGTGCCGGAGGGCAGGATGACGACCGAGTCGCCCGGCTTCACCGAGCCGCCGGCAACCGTCCCCTGATAGCCGCGAAAACTCTCGCCCGGACGCACGACGCGCTGCACCGGCAGGCGGAAGCCGCCGGCCTGGGTGGAGCGCACCGTCGCAAGCTCCAGCGCTTCGACCAGCGTCGGGCCGTCATACCAGGGCATCGAGGTTTCGCCGGGATAAACGACGTTTTCGCCCTTCAAGGCCGACACCGGGATCGCGGTGATCTGGCGAACGCCGAGCGACAGGGCGAATTCGCGGAAATCGTGGGAGATCCGGTCGAACACGGCCTTGTCGTAGTGGACGAGGTCGATCTTGTTGACGGCCAGCACGAACTGGCGGATGCCCATCAGCGCCGCGATCGTCGCATGCCGGCGGGTCTGTTCCAGCAGGCCGGCGCGGGCGTCGGCCAGCAGGATGGCGAGATCGGCGGTCGAGGCGCCGGTCGCCATGTTGCGGGTATACTGTTCATGGCCGGGCGTGTCGGCGACGATGAACGAGCGCCGGTCCGTCGAGAAATAGCGATAGGCGACGTCGATCGTGATGCCCTGCTCGCGCTCGGCCTGCAGGCCGTCGAGCAGAAGGGCGAAGTCCGGCAGGCCGAGGTCGTTCTGCTGGCCCGAGTCGCGGGCAAGCGTCGCCGCCTGGTCTTCCTTGACCGCCTTGGTGTCCCAGAGCAGGCGGCCGATCAGCGTCGACTTGCCGTCATCGACCGAGCCGCAGGTGATGAGGCGCAGCGGCCTTGTGTCGCGCACGGCCTTCAGGGGCTCTGCGAAGGGCAGGATGGTCGCCGAGGCGGCCTGTGCGGAGGATTGTGCGGGAGCGGTCATCTCAGAAATATCCTTCGCGCTTCTTCTTTTCCATCGAGCCGGACTGGTCGCGGTCGATGGCGCGGCCCTGGCGTTCGGAAACGGTGGCGATTTCGAGCTCGGCGATCACCTCTTCGAGGTTGGAGGCGGTCGAGCGGATGGCGCCGGTCAGCGGGAAGCAGCCGAGCGTGCGGAAACGGATCATGCCCTGCTGCACGGTTTCGCCGGGCTTGAGTTCGAGCCGCGGATCCTCGGCGAGGATCATCATCCCGTCGCGCTCCACATAGGGGCGTTCGGCGGCGTAATAGAGCGGCACGAGCGGGATGTCCTCCGCCTGGATATAGCGCCAGATATCGACCTCGGTCCAGTTGGAGAGCGGGAAGGCGCGCACGCTTTCGCCCTTGCGGATCATGCCGTTATAGACGTTCCAGAGTTCCGGGCGCTGGTTGCGCGGATCCCATTTGTGGTCCGGCGTGCGGAAGGAATAGATGCGTTCCTTGGCGCGCGAGGCCTCCTCGTCGCGCCGCGCGCCGCCGAAGGCCGCGTCGTAGCCGCCGGCATCGAGCGCCTGGCGCAAGGCCTCGGTCTTCATGATGTCGGTATAGAGTGCCGAACCGTGGCTGAAGGGTGTGATGCCTTCCTCGGCGCCGCGCGGATTGGTGTGGACCACCAGGTCGAGATCGTATTTCTCGGCGATTTCGTCGCGGAACTCGATCATCTCCTTGAACTTCCACGTCGTATCCACGTGCAGAAGCGGGAAGGGGACGCGGCCGGGATAAAAGGCCTTGCGGGCGAGATGCAGCAGGACGGATGAATCCTTGCCGATCGAATAAAGCATGACCGGCTTTTCGAATTCCGCCGCCACCTCGCGGAAAATATGGATCGCTTCGTTTTCGAGAGCCTTCAGATGCGGATCGAGCGGCGGTCTGGAAACGGGCGGGTTCTTCACTTCCGTTTCCTGTACTGACAAGGGCATTTCGGTCTCCGGGTAGTCAAACAAACATAAAGGGCTTAGCTGGCCTGGGGGACAGGTTCTGCGACGGGCTGAGCGGCGTTTTCCGGCACATGCAGGCCGCATTCACGCTTCTCGTCGTTTTCCCACCACCAGCGGCCGGCGCGCTCGGGCTCGCCGGGCTTGATGGCGCGGGTACAGGGCTCGCAGCCGATCGACGGGTAGCCGCGCTTGTGCAGCGGATTGACCGGGATCGCTTGCCGCTCGACATGCGCGTTGATCGTGTCGATGTCCCAGTCCGCCAGCGGGTTGATCTTGATCAGGTTGCGCTCGGCGTCGTAATCGGCAAACGGCGTCGTGGCGCGATTGCCCGACTGGCCGCGACGAAGACCGGTGACCCAGACGTCGGCGCCGGCCAGAGCCTTGGCAAGAGGCTTCAGCTTGCGCACATGACAGCAGGCGTGGCGGGCTTCGACGCTGTCGTAGAAGCCGTTCAGGCCGTATTGCGCGGCATATGCGTCCACGTCGTCCTGTTCCGGCCGGAAGCGGCGGATATCGATGCCGTAGCGCTCCTCGGTTTCTCCGATCAGATCGACGGTTTCCTGGAACAGCCGGCCTGTTTCGAGCGTCGAGACTTCGATGGGCAGGCGGTGGGTGCCGATCGCCGCTGATATCACCTGGTCCTCGATGCCGAGCGAGGTGGTGAACACGGCGTGGCCGAGTTCGGCGGCAAGCGCCAGACGGCCGGCAAGATCGAGGCTTTCGAGTTTCGCGTCGAGAGTGGCGGCCAGTTCCAGACGGTCCCGGCCGGCGGCGTCGTGCAGTGTCATGGGTCTTCTTCCGTGAGCGATTGCTTGATTATTCAGATTTCGCGCGCGCAAGAACAGGAAAACCCGTTTCTTCCCATGGTGATGCGGAGCAAATATCTCTCCAAAGCGGCGTTCACACAGAAAACCTGCCGCCTTAACCAAAAGTGACCGATTTAATCCCCGGAAACCCCTGCATTGGTTTGTATTTTTTCGTGATTTGAGCTATTGCGGGAACATGTCTCCGGGGCGCTGTTTCCCCTGGCGGGCATGCACCCTTTGAGCGCCCTCCCGGCGCCCTTCTGGATGCCCCAACGAAGCTGAAGTGAGCGGCGCCGTGAGGACCATTTGCCTTGCGGCGGCGCTATTGTCGATGGTTGCGTGATGATATCCCAGAAAGCGAAATACGCCCTTCGGGCCCTGGCCGCCCTTGCGCAGGCCGATCCCGAGGCGCCGATGCTGATTTCCGAGATTGCCCTTCAGCAGAGCATTCCGAAGAAATTCCTGGAACAGATTCTGCTCGACCTGAAACGCTCCGGCATCGTCGTTTCCCGGCGCGGCAAGCAGGGCGGTTATCTCCTCCTGAAACCCGCCGATGCCATCACCTTCGGCGAAGTCCTGCGCCTGGTCGACGGCCCGATCGCGCCGCTGCCCTGCCTGTCGCAGACCGCCTACCGCAAATGCGAGGATTGCGACGGCGAGCACCTGTGCGAGATCCGCCACGTCTTCGCCCGCGTCGCCGACGCGACCCGCGACGTGCTGTTCAACACCACCATCGCCGATGCGGTCGAAGGTGCCGGCGACACCAAGGCGCCGGTCAGGGAATTGCTGACGGCGTGAACGCCACATCGGGAATTTTGGGAAGTCCCGATTTTGTTTGGCTTCACTTGCTAACCCTGGCTGGGTTTCCTTCAGCGTCCGTGATCTTTGTTCTCTTGTGCAGTCGCCAGTCTGAGGCCAGCCTCTGAAGAGACGAATATCTCTGCAGTGAGAGGATAGGGCTGGTTCTCAAAGTCCCGTTTGAGTTTTTCCGCAAAAGCCCAACGCTCCGAAAAATCCGGGGTCCACGCAACGAGGAAGTCGCGGTCCGGAATACCGACGAATATCTGGGGTGCATTCAAGGAACGCCGCAAGCTCGCCATGAAATGGGGCAGGAGAAGTCTTGCCGCGCTGTGGGAATCCTCCGCTGCGATGGTGACAAATGCGCCTTTCTGCGCTCTCCGGGGCTGCAATTCCCCGACTTGAGCAAGGGCCTCAAGATTTGCCGTCGCCTGCGCCTCGATCTCCTCCTGGCTGATATCCCACGATCTCAGTCTCGGTTGCTGCAGCAATTCGTACTGCGCCTCCTCATCCAGCGAGTATGCGATGCTGAGTTCGGACAAGAATACTCGGTGCAGCATTAGCGGCGCTGTTTCCAAGAATTCTCTCGGCACGATCTGAAGCTTCAAACGGTGCTTTGTGGCCAGGTAGCCTATATCCGCGGTGGAAACCCTATGTTCCGCAGGTCGCAGTCTCGCGAAGAAGTTGACGATAGCCTCTTCCCGCTCAGCCTCAGGCATATCCCTGACCATGAGAAGTACGTTGTCTAGAGAGATTTGCATGTCTCCGATGACAACCTTCATAGCGTCGTCATCACGATCGATCGGCCATTCCGGATGATGGCGCCCAACTACCGTCATCACCTCGGTCTGGAAGAGCCTGTCCTGCAAACTGTCTGCCCCCGCTATCCGTTGACCACAAAGAGTAACGCAAAATCCCGTTAAGCCGATCAGGAGCGCGCTTCTACGAAAACACGGGATCATGTTCTGAGCAATTTTCAAAACTGAATAATCGGAAACAACCACGATAGACTGCGGACAGTTTATGGCAATTCGATCTCCCAGGATCAATCAATTGCGTGCCTATTGAGTAAAGAATCCTCCTTCCAGACCCCCAGAATCCCAATCATGGCCGGATTGTGATTTTGCAAACCGGCGATTTGCCGACGTGGCCATTCTGCCCATCCGGCGAGGGTTAATGCTTTCTTTGTCGCCTCGACCGGCCAAAGGGAAACAGTTTTGCCTTCTTCCTGCCCTCGATTGACTAAGACGACCCAACCGATAGAGTTTCGGCAGAACCACAGGAGGGAACTTGATGTTCAATTTTGCCCCGGGATTGGGCCGGCGACTGGGTACCCGTTTGGGCGCCGTCGCACTCGGTCTGTCCCTGACGGTCGGGATCGTCGCGCCGGCTTTTGCCGAAAGCCAGCTTCTCAACGTCTCCTACGATCCGACCCGCGAGCTCTATAAGGATTTCAACGTCGCCTTCGCCAAATACTGGAAGGCCCAAGGGGGAGAGGACGTGACGATCCGCCAGTCGCATGGCGGTTCCGGCGCGCAGGCCCGCTCCGTCATCGATGGTCTTGAGGCCGATGTCGTGACGCTGGCGCTCGAAAGCGACATCAACGCGATCGAGAAGGCCGGCAAGATCAAGGCCGGCTGGCGCGACCGCCTGCCGAACCATGCATCGCCCTATACGTCGACGATCGTCTTCCTCGTCCGCAAGGGCAACCCGAAGGGGATCAAGAACTGGGGCGACCTGGTGAAGGGCGACGTGTCGATCGTCACGCCGAACCCGAAGACCTCGGGCGGCGCCCGCTGGAACTATCTTGCCGCCTGGGCCTGGGCGAACGAGGAATACAAGGGCGATCAGGCCAAGATCAAGGCTTACGTCGGCGAACTCTACAAGCGCGCCCCCGTCCTCGACACCGGCGCCCGCGGCTCGACGGTCACCTTCGCGCAGCGCCAGATCGGCGACGTGCTGCTCGCCTGGGAAAACGAGGCCTATCTCGCCGGTGAGGAATTCGGCAAGAACGCCTTCGACATCGTCGTGCCGCCGATCTCGATCCTTGCCGAGCCGCCGGTCGCGGTGGTCGATGCGACCGTCGATGCCAAGGGCACCCGCAAGCAGGCCGAGGCCTACCTGCAATATCTTTATTCCGATGAAGGCCAGAACATCGCGGCGAAGCACTTCTATCGTCCTTCGAAGCCGGATGTGGTAAAGCCGGAACTCCTGAAGGCGCTGCCGAATATCAAGCTCGTCACCATCGACGATCCGATCTTCGGCGGCTGGAAGAAGGCGCAGCCCGAACATTTCGGTGACGGCGGCATTTTCGACCAGATCTACAAGCCCGGTAAGTAAGTCGGAATATTAGATGATCCATAACGCCACAGCCGCACCGGCAAAGTGGCGACTGAAGCAGCCGAGCATCATCCCGGGTTTCGGGTTGACGCTCGGCTTTTCGCTCGCCTACCTGTCGCTGATTATCCTGATCCCCGTTGCCGGCCTGCTTTGGCGCACCGCCGGGCTTGGTTGGAGCGGGTTTTTTGCCGTTCTGACCGACAAGCGGACGCTCGACGCACTTTATATATCCTTTGGCACGGCCTTCGTGGCCGCGCTGGTCAATGTCGTGTTCGGCGTGGTCGTCGCCTGGGTGCTGACGCGCTACAATTTCCCCGGCCGCCGGCTGATCGATGCGATCGTCGACCTGCCGTTCGCGCTGCCGACGGCGGTTGCCGGCATCGCGCTCGCAGCGCTTTATGCGCCGAACGGCTGGGTCGGTTCGTTGTTCATGCCGTTCCGCATCGCGTTTACGCCGCTCGGCATCGTCGTGGCGCTGGTCTTCATCGGCCTTCCCTTCGTGGTGCGCACTGTGCAGCCGGTCATGGAGGAGCTGGACCGCGAGGTGGAGGAAGCCGCAGCCACCCTCGGCGCCAATCGCTTCCAGACGATCTCGCAGGTGATCCTGCCGGGATTGACGCCGGCAATCCTTACCGGGTTCGCGCTGGCCTTCGCCAGGGGCGTCGGCGAATACGGCTCTGTCATCTTCATCGCCGGCAACATCCCTTACGTCTCCGAAATCGCCCCGCTCTTGATCGTCATCCGGCTGGAGGAGTTCAATTATGCGGGTGCGACGGCGATCGCCACCATCATGCTGATCATCTCCTTCGCGATGCTCTTCGTCATCAACCTCATCCAGGCCTGGAACCGAAGGAGATACGGCAATGTCTGAAGTCTCCGGCTCCGCGCCCGGCAAACCGCCGTCATTCCGCAATCCTGCCGACGAGCGGCCGCTCGCAAAGATCCTGCTGATCGGGCTGGCGCTGGTTTTCCTCGCCTTCTTCCTGCTCCTGCCGCTGGTATCCGTTTTCGTCGAGGCCTTCCGCAAGGGCGGCGAGGCCTATTACGAGGCGCTGATCGAGCCCGACGCGGCCGCGGCGATCCGCCTGACGTTGCTGGTGGCGGCGATTTCCGTTCCGCTCAACCTCGTCTTCGGGCTCTGCGCCTCCTGGGCGATCGCCAAGTTCGAGTTCAAGGGCAAGGCCTTCCTGATCACCCTGATCGACCTACCGTTCTCGATCTCGCCGGTCATTTCCGGCCTGGTCTACGTGCTGCTGTTCGGGTCCAACAGCCTGCTCGGCCCCCTGTTGAAAAGCCAGGGGATCACCATCCTGTTTGCCGTGCCGGGCATCGTGCTCGCCACCGTCTTCGTCACCTTTCCCTTCGTCGCGCGCGAGCTGATCCCGCTGATGGAGGACCAGGGCACCGGCGACGAGGAGGCCGCCCTGTCGCTCGGCGCATCCGGCTGGCAGACCTTCTGGTATGTGACGCTGCCAAACATCAAATGGGGCCTGCTCTACGGCGTGCTCCTCTGCAACGCCCGCGCCATGGGCGAGTTCGGCGCCGTTTCGGTGGTTTCGGGCCATATCCGCGGGCTCACCAACACCATGCCGCTGCATGTGGAGATACTCTATAATGAGTATAACTTCGTCGCGGCCTTCGCGGTGGCCTCGCTGCTGGCCTTGCTGGCGCTTGTCACCCTTGCATTGAAAACCCTTCTCGAACTTCGGTTCGGTGCCGGCGCTGCCGGCGGCAGGCATTGAAAGGTCTGAGAATAGATGGAAGTCACCATCAACAATATCCGCAAGGAATTCGAACGTTTCCCGGCGCTGAACGACGTGTCGCTGAAGATCGCGTCCGGCGAGCTGATCGCGCTGCTCGGCCCTTCCGGCTCCGGCAAGACGACGCTGCTGCGGCTGATTGCCGGCCTCGATTTCCCGACCTCGGGCAAGATCTTCTTCGGCGATCAGGACGCCTCGCATCATTCGGTGCAGGAGCGCAATGTCGGTTTCGTCTTCCAGCATTATGCGCTGTTCCGGCATATGACGGTCGCCGAGAATATCGGCTTCGGCCTCAAGGTCCGGCCGGCCGGCAGCCGCCCGCCCAAGGCGGAAATCCGCCGCCGTGTCTCCGACCTCCTGGAAATGGTTCAGCTCGGCGGGCTCGACAAGCGTTATCCGAACCAGCTGTCCGGCGGCCAGCGCCAGCGCGTGGCGCTGGCCCGCGCCATGGCGATCGAGCCGCGTATCCTGCTGCTCGACGAACCGTTCGGCGCTCTCGACGCCAAGGTGCGCAAGGAACTGCGCCGCTGGCTGCGCGAATTTCACGACCGCACCGGCCACACCACCATCTTCGTCACCCACGATCAGGAAGAGGCGCTTGAGCTTGCCGACCGGGTGGTGGTCATGAGCCAGGGCAGGATCGAGCAGGTCGGCTCGGCCGACGATGTCTATGACCGGCCGGGCTCCCCCTTCGTGTTCTCCTTCATCGGCGAGTCATCGCAGCTTCCGGTCGAGGTGAAGGGCGGCAACACGCTTTTCCAGGGCCAGCCGATCGGCATTGCGGAGACGGGCGACGGCGCAGGCGAGCTGTTCTTCCGGCCGGAGGACGTGACGCTCATCGACGCGCCGGACGCGCTGTTCGGCAAGGTCACCGCCTGCCGCCGCCTGGCCGGCACCCGCATCGCCGAAATCGACATCGCCAATCACGGCCATGCGCCCTACCATGTCGAGATCGAGGTGCCGTTGCATACGCCGATCGAGCTCGGCAGCGAAGCGCGTTTCCGTCCGACCCGCTGGAAGGTTTTTCGCAAGTAGCCTAATGCGCCGCCCGTTCATCCGCGCGCTTGGCGCGGATGCTGGCGGCGATGAAGGCCCGCGACAGGCCGTGGTAGAGCGGCTCCGGCGAGAGCATGCGCGAGGTGATGTAGCCGAGCATCGAGGCCGCCATGATCGGGATGACGGCCTGATGGTTGCCGGTCATTTCGATGATGATCACGAAGGCGGTCATCGGCGCCTGTACAACGCCTGCGAAATAGCCGGCCATCCCGAGCAGCGCCGACAGCGCGATGTTGCCGCCGAGAAGCGTGCCGAGCGTCGCGCCCAGCCCGACGCCGACCGAAAGCGACGGCGCGAATATGCCGCCCGGAATCCCGGAAATCATCGACAGGAAGGTCGAGCCAAGTTTCTCGATGAAGAATACAGGCGAGATCACCTGTCCCTCCAGCATCGATTTCGCCTGGTCGTAGCCGGTTCCGAACGTCTGTCCGCCGGAGATGACGCCGATCGTGGCCACCGCCAGGCCGCAGACCGCGGCGAGCCCAACGAGGCGTTTCAGCGGATCGGGATGCGCCCAGCGGCGGATGCGGCGCGACGCGCCGATCGCACCGGCGCTGAAAAATGCCCCCAATGCCCCGCCGCACGTACCGCATACGATCACCATCACCCAGTCGAGGCGGGAGACCGCCATGACCGACGTCTCGCCGAAATAGGTGTAGCTGCCGACCAGTCCGAGAGCCGCGAGGCCCGACAGAATGACGGCCGTCAGCACCAGGCCGTTCGAGCGCGATTCATAGGTGCGGCTCATCTCCTCGATCGCAAAGACGATGCCGGCAAGCGGCGTGTTGAAGGCGGCCGCGATGCCGGCCGCCGAGCCCGCCAGGATGAGGCCGCGCGCCTGCGCCATGCCGCCGAAACGCGCCGCAGCGAGCATGATCGAGGCCCCGACCTGGACGGTCGGCCCTTCGCGCCCGATCGAGGCGCCGCACATCAGCCCGACGATCGTCAGTGCGATCTTGCCGGCGGCGAGCTTCAGGGACAGCAGGCCGCGCCTGTCTGCATCGTCGCGAAGATGCCGTGCGGCGATCGCCTGCGGAATGCCGCTGCCCTGGGAGTTCGGGAAAACCCGGATCGCCAGCCAGGCGCAAATGGCGAAGCCTGCAGGCGTCAGCACGATCGGCAGCAGGAAACCGTAGGGGCCGGCCCCTGTCAGACCCTCGAAAAGCCTGTGGGCTTCATCCGCCGCCCAGGCGAACCCGACGCTGACGAGGCCGATGCAGATCGCGCCGATCCAGAACACGATCCGCGGCTTCCAGATGTTCCAGGAGCCACGCATGACGCGCGAACGGCGGAACATCCTTGACTTTCGATAAGAGACGGGCATACGGAAACCTAATATTCACATCCGCTTATTCGCCTGCCTGGAGGTGATTGCAAGCCCGGTGCAGGCAAAAACGGTTCGATCTCGCACCTGCACATCGGTTTGGCGTCCTCTGTTGCGTGACGTTTTTACCCTAATCACGGAAAGTTTTTCAAAATTGATATGCGTCAATTTTTGATTTGCAATGAACGGGTAAGAACCTCACGGGCGCAGGCCCTGACGGACGCTTGCGTAACGTTCTTTCTGTGACGGGTAACCTATGGCAGACTTTGCCCACCTCGACGACACCTCCGAGCCGGTATCCGGCTCGCCGGCAAAGCATTCGGCCATGGAGGCCGTGTCGATGGGGAGGGTGCTGGTCGATCGCCTGACACCCGACACCGGCATTCTGCTGTCTTTCGGTCTTTTCCTGTTCGTGATCGCGCTCGGCGTCAATCTTTTCCTGGAGGAAAGCCTGGCGAGGCTGGGCTGGAGCCTGCTTCTGTCGAACAGCGACATCCACGCGCCGACCGGCCTGGCGCTGACGCTGCTGATCGGCACGCTCGCCACCAACCGGCTGCGGCGGCCGCGCCGCTGCCGCAAGCCGCCGGCGGGCGACGAAATGAACCGCGCCATCGAAATCCTTGCCACGCAGCCGAATGCGAGCGCCGGCCTCGTGCGCATCGGCGACAAGAAGATCCTGTTCTCCGACTGCGGCAAGGCTTTCATCATGTACGCCCAGCAGGGTCGTTCCTGGATTGCCCTGTTCGATCCGGTCGGCGACCGCAAGGCCTGGTCCGGGCTGACGCTGAATTTCATGGAACAGGCCCGCAAGGCCGGGTGCCGCGCGGTTTTCTATCAGGTCTCCCCGGATTTCCTGCCGCTCACCGTCGAAGCCGGACTGAAACCCTACAAGCTCGGCGAGCAGGCGGTCGTCGATCTGACCAGGTTCGATCTCAAGGGCGGCGCCTGGCTGAAGCTGCGCCGGTCCATCAACCGCGCGGAACGCGACGGCCTGCAATTCTCCATGCTGAAACCGGAGGACGTGCCGGAGGTTCTCGATGAACTGCTCTCGGTTTCCAGTACCTGGCTCGATGCCCAGAACGCCGCCGAAAAGGGCTTCTCGCTCGGCACTTTCCAGCCGCATTATGTCGCGGCCGGCCCGGTTGCCATCATCCGCCTCGAAGGCCGCATCGTCGCTTTCGCCAATATTCTGTCGGTCGCGTCCGACGGAGACGCTTTCATCGACCTGATGCGGCATATTCCCGATACCCATCGCGGCATGATGGACCTGCTCTTCGTGCGCATCATGGAACATATGAAGGCGCAGGGTTTTCGCACCCTCAATCTCGGCATGGCGCCGCTTGCCGGCCTCTCGACCCACAACAAGGCGCCGCTCTGGAACCATGTGGGCGAACGGATCTTCCGCAACGGCGAGCGCTTCTACAATTTCCGGGGCGTGCTGGCGTTCAAGTCCAAGTTCGATCCGGAATGGCAGCCGCGTTATCTCGTCGTCTCCGGCCGCGGCATGCCGGTCATTTCGATGCTCGATATTACCATGTTGATCGGCGGCGGGCTGAAGGGCATCCTTCGCAGATGAAGCTTCTGCCGATCATTTTTGCCGGCATCACGCTGGTCGCTGCCATTGTCAACATTGTCTCGGATCCGCCGCTCAAGACCAAAAGCCTGCCGACCGACCGGATTTCCTTTCCCGACGGCAAGCCGACCGGCATCGTGGTGCTGCTTTCGGGCGGAGAGGGCTGGACGGATCGCGAGGAGCAGACCTCCGACGCCCTGACCACCAACGGCGCGCTGGTGGTCGGCGTGGATATCCGCGACTATTATCAGGCGCTCGAAAAAGAGCGGGACGACTGTCTCTATCTGGTTTCCGATATCGAGACCGTGTCGCATCAGCTGCACCGCTCCGCCGGTATCGTCAACTACCACCCGCCGGTCGTGGCGGGCATCGGCGATGGAGCGACGCTGGCGCTCGCGATCGCCGCCCAGACGCCGGATTCGACGATCGCCGAAACGCTCGCCATCGATCCCCGGACCACCATTCCGCTTTCGACCATTCTCTGCACTCCGGCCCCCAAAACGCCCGTCCCCGGCGGCACGGTCTATGGGCTGACGGAGGGCGACCTGCCCAATCCGGTCCGGGTCGTTTTCAGCCCGGCGGCCGACGCGGCAGGCCGCCTCCACGCCGAGGACCTGAAGGCCGTCCATCCGGCAATCGAATTCCGGCAGACCGCCCAGGGCGCAGACGTGGCTCTGCTGGAAAATGCATCCGGCATCGTCCGGCGCTTGTCCCATTCCGCTTCACCGCTCAACCTGCCGATCGTGCCGATCCACGCGACGCCCAAGCACGACACGATGGCGATCATCTATTCCGGCGACGGCGGCTGGCGCGATATCGATCAGCAGCTCGGCGCCTATCTGAAGGAAGAGGGCATTCCCGTCGTCGGCGTCGATGCGCTGCGCTATTTCTGGAGCGAACGGACGCCCGAACAGACCGCCGCCGACCTTTCCCATATCATCAAGTCCTACCGAAAGCGGTGGAACGTCGATAACGTCCTGCTGATCGGTTATTCCTTCGGCGCCAACGTCCTGCCGGCCACCTACCGGCTTCTTCCGGAGGCCGACAAGCAGGCGATTTCGCTCGTCTCGCTTCTGGCGCCGTCGCATCATGCGGATTTCGAGATCGACGTCAGCGGCTGGCTCGGTTTTACCGGCACCGGCAAATACGGCGATCCGGTCGATGATCTGCGCGAGGTCGAGCCGTCCAAGATCCAGTGCATCTATGGCCTCAAGGAAAAAGACAGCGCCTGTCCGGCCGTCCAGGATATCCGCGGCACTCAGGTTCTGGCCCGCGAAGGCGGCCATCATTTCGACGGCGACTACCGCGCCCTCAACCGCCTGATCGTGGATCGGGCCGTGGCGCTGATGGCGACGAACTGACAGAGGCTGCCTGACCGCGTTTGGTGGGTTTGCTTGATCAACGCCTATATTCCATGCATATTGCATCGCAAATGCAACGCATGGAGCGATAACATGAAAACCGCGACCATTCCTTCCCTTCGCGTCGATCCTGAACTGCGTGCGGCTGCCGAGAGCGTGTTGAAAAAAGGCGAAACGCTTTCGGCTTTCGTCGAGAACTCGTTGCGGGCTCAGATCAACTTTCGGCAGACGCAGGCCGAGTTCATCGCGCGGGGGCTGGCTTCAAGAGAGGAAGCCAAGACGACCGGCGAGTATTACAGCGCGGATGAGGTCCATGCCGAGCTGAGAGCTATGCTCGAAGCCAAGCGGGCCGAGCGCGGCGAATGACCTATCAACTCCGCTACACACTAGCTGCACGAGCGGACATCAGGCGTCATTACGGTTTTCTTCTCAACAGAGACTTTCGTGCAGCGGAGAAAGCCGTCGAGATCATTATTAGATCTATCGAGGGGCTTGCGGAGTTTCCTTTCTCCGCACGCAAGGCCCCCGGTGAAAGTACTTTTTTAAGGGAGTTGGTAATCCCCTTCGGTTCGGCTGGTTACGTTGCTCTTTTCGAAATAGAAGATGCCAAAACCGTCACCATCCTTGCCGTCCGCCACCAGCGAGAAGACGACTACCACTGATCACCGGTCGCTCAGCATCGCCCTCGGATTGACCCAGGGCTCCTGGTTGCTGCGGGGAAGGGGCGTCCTGCCGAGAATATGGTCGGCCGCCTTTTCGCCGGTCATGATCGAGGGGCCGTTCAGGTTGCCATAGGTCACATGCGGGAAGATCGACGAGTCCGCGACACGCAGGCCCTCGACGCCGATCACCCGGCATTCCGGATCGACAACGGCCGTGGGGTCGTCGGCGCGGCCCATGCGGCAGGTGCCGCAGGGGTGATAGGCGCTCTCCAGGTGTTCGCGCAGGAAGGCGTCGATCTGGTCGTCAGTCTCGACCTGCTCGCCCGGCTGGATTTCCGGACCACGATACTGGTCGAATGCCTTTTGGGAAAAGATCTCCCGGGTCAGGCGCACGCAGTGGCGGAATTTCTCCCAGTCCTCGGGATGGCTCATGTAGTTGAAGCGGATCACCGGATCGGCCTTCGGATCGGGTGATCGCAACGTCACGTTCCCGCGCGATTTCGACAGGTTGTAGCCGACATGCACCTGGAATCCGTGGCTTTTCGCCGCCGCACGGCCATCGTAGGAAATCGCCACCGGCAGGAAATGATACTGGATATCCGGCTGGCGGAGGCCGGCGCTCGAGCGCAGGAAGGCGCAGGCCTCGAACTGGTTCGACGCGCCGAGACCGCCCTTCGAAAGCAGCCATTGCGCTCCCACGACGCCCTGCCAGAACCACGGCAGCCAGGAATAGAGCGACACCGGCTTGGTCGAAACCTGCTGGAAATAGAATTCCATATGGTCCTGCAGATTGGCGCCGACGCCCGGCCGGTCCGCCTTGACCTCGATGCCCATCTCTTTCAGGTGCTCCGCCGGCCCGATGCCCGACAGCATCAGCAATTTCGGCGAGTTGAACGAGGAAGCCGCGACGATCACCTCGCGATTGGCGCGGATCACCTCGCCGACGCCGCGGCGAAAAACCTCGACGCCGGTGGCGCGGCCGTTCTCGATGACGATCTTTTGCGCGAAACCATAGACCAGCTCGACATTTTTGCGCTTCAATGCCGGCTTCAGATAGGCGTTGGCGGCGGACCAGCGGCGGCCGTTGTGGATGGTCTGTTCCATCAGCCCGAAACCCTCCTGTTTCGAGCCGTTATAGTCCTGCGTCATTTCGAACCCGGCCTGGGAGCCCGCCTGGATGAAGGCGTGGAAGAGCGGATTGGTCACCGGTCCGCGCTTTACATGCAGCGGCCCGTCCGTGCCCCGCCAGCCTTCCTCGCCGCCATGGGAATGCTCCATGCGCTTGAAATATGGCAGCACATCCGCATAGGCCCAGCCCTGCGCGCCAAGCTCCTCCCAACGGTTGTAATCCTCGGCATGACCCCGGACGTAAACCAGCCCGTTGATCGACGACGACCCGCCGATCACCTTGCCCCGTGGCGCGGTGATGCGGCGGTTGTTGAGGTTCGGCTCGGGTTCGGAAAGATAACCCCAGTTGTAGCGCTTCATGCTCATCGGCCAGGCGAGCGCCGCCGGCATCTGGATGAACGGCCCGAAATCCGTGCCCCCCGCCTCGATGACGATCACCGAATTTTTGCCGTCTTCCGACAGGCGGTAAGCCATGGCGGAACCCGCCGAGCCGGAACCGATGATGACGTAATCTGCCTGCATGGCTTCAATCCCTGATTGCGTTAATTATAGCTATTAGCTATATTGATGCGATGAAGCCGGTGGATTATTCTAAGGTCGCGCTGAAAAGCCTGAGCCGGATGCAGCCGAAACGTCAGGCTGCGATCAAGGCAAAGGTCGACGCGTTTGCCCGTGGTGAAAAGGTCGATCTCAAGAAGCTGGTCGGCAGTCCACTCGTTCGTATCCGCGTCGGCGACGACCGTGTCATCATTGATGAGCAGGTGAACCTCGTCCTGGTCATCGATGTTGGGCCCAGGGGCGGCATCTACAAGGAGTAATTCATGGGTGTTTTCAACAGGACGGTCATCGACGGCAAACCTTTCGTCCTGGTGCCGGAGGAAGAGTTCGAGGACATGATGGATATCATCGCCGCCAAAGAGATCATGGCACGGGTCGCGGCCGGCGAAGAGACCTTGCCGGCCGAACTTGTCTATGCACTGCTCGAAACCGATAGCCGTATCCGCACCTTTCGTATCTATAGAAAGATGACCGTTTCGGAACTTGCCGAGGCGGCAGGTATTTCTCAACCTTATCTTTCCGAGATCGAGGCCGGCAAGAAGAACGGTTCCATCGATGTTCTGAAGCGCATAGCCGCTGCTCTCAGCGTCGATCTCGACGATCTGGTGGTCGACTGAAGCCATTTCAATACGGCGCCTCGACCTTGCCCATGCCCACATAGACCGTCTTCAGCTCGGAATAATGCTCCAGCGCGGCCAATGAATTCTCCCGCCCAAACCCCGACTGTTTCGAGCCGCCGAAGGGGATTTCTACCGGGCAGAGATTGTAGGTATTGATCCACAGCGTGCCTGCTTCGAGCTGGTCGACGACCCGATGGCCGCGCGTCAGGTCCGAGGTGAACACCCCGCCCGACAGGCCGAATTCCGTGCCGTTGGCCCGCGCGATCACCTCGGCTTCGTCGTCGAAGTCGAGCACGCACATGACAGGCCCGAAAATCTCCTCGCGCGCGATCGTCATCTCGTCGGTCACGTCCGCGAAGACGGTCGGCTGAACGTAGTATCCTTCGCCGGTCACATGGTTGGGAATGCCGCCGCCGGTGATAAGCGTCGCGCCCTCGGCCTTGCCCTTGTCGATATAGGACAGCACCTTCTGGCGCTGGTCGAACGAAACCATCGGGCCGAGCTGCGTCGCCTCGTCCATCGGGTCGCCGATCACCATGTTTTCGGTCCGGGCCTTGAGGCGGGAAAGGAACGTTTCCTTGATGCCCCGCTGCACGAAGACGCGCGTGCCGTTGGAGCAGACCTGGCCGGTCGAATAGAAATTGCCGAGCATCGCCCCGCCGATCGCCGAGTCGATGTCGGCATCGTCGAAAACGATCAGCGGCGATTTGCCCCCGAGCTCCATCGTCACATGCTTCAAGCTGCCGGCCGCCGCTGCCGCCACCTTGCGGCCGGTCGGCACCGAGCCGGTCAGCGACACCTTGGCGACGTCGGGATGATTGACAAGCAGCGGCCCGGTCGTCCGGTCGCCCTGGATGACGTTGTAAAGCCCCTTCGGCAATCCCGCCTCGATGAGGATTTCGGCGATCTTCAGCGCTCCGAGCGGTGTGTTTTCGGACGGTTTGAAGACCATGGCATTGCCGCAGATCAGCGCCGGGGCGCCTTTCCAGCAGGCGATCTGCTGCGGATAGTTCCAGGCGCCGATACCGACGCAGACCCCGAGCGGCACCCGCTTCGTATAGGCAAAGTCCTGCCCCAGCGGAATGTAGCTTCCGTTGAGTCCAGCCGCTGCGATACCCCCGAAGAACTCGAAACTGTCGGCGCCCGAAGCCGGGTCGGCGACGATCGTCTCCTGGATCGGCTTGCCGGTATCGAGCGTCTCCAGCTCGGAAAGTTCGCGATTGCGCTCACGCATGATGTCGGCGGCACGTTTGAGGATGCGGCCGCGGGCGGTCGGGCTCATCGCGGCCCATTCCGGCTGCGCGCGCTTGGCCGCGGCGATCGCCTGCTCGACGATCGCGGGCGTTGCCGCATGCAGCCGGGCGATCACCTCGCCGGTCGCCGGATAGAGGCTTTCGATGACGGTGCCGTCGGTATCCTCGACATATTCGCCGTCGATGAAATGGCTGGCGATCGGCTGGGCTTTCATCTCATTCTCCGCGCGGATAGCGTTTGGATTCCTCGAGATTGTCGAGGTTCATGTGGTTGCGCATGTAGCGCTCGGATGCTTTCTGCAAGGGCTGGTGGTCCCAGGGGTAATAGGCGCCGTTGCGCAGCGCCTCATAGACCACCCAGCGCCGGGCCTGGCTTTCGCGCACGGCGGCGTCGAAAGCGCCCATGTCCCACCGCTCCTCGCGCTGACGCCGGAAGAGAGCGACCACTTCGGCAAAATCGGGATCGCCGGCGAGATTGTTGAGCTCCTTCGGATCGCTGTCCAGATCGAACAACTGGTCCGGATCGAGCAGGCAATGGATATATTTCCACTTGCCCTCGCGGATGGCGACGAGCGGCGCGTAGGAACCTTCGGCCGCATATTCCATCAGCACCGGGCTGGTGCGGGCAGCACCCTCCATCATCGGCTTCAGGCTCTCGCCGTCCGTCCAGGGCTTGATCTCATCCATCGAAATGCCGGCCAGATCGCAAAGTGTCGGCGTTACGTCGAGGTTGGAAACCGGCGCCAGATGCAGACCGGCGGGAACGCCGGGGCCTGCGATCATCAGCGGTACGCGCGCCGAACCTTCGAAGAAGTTCATCTTGAACCACAGCCCGCGCTCGCCGAGCATATCGCCATGATCGGAGCAGAACAGGACGATCGTGTCGTCCAGCATCCGTGTCCGCGTCAGCGTATCGATCAGCTCTCCGACCTTCTCGTCGATATAGGAAATGTTGGCGAAATAGGCCCGCCGCGAACGGCGCACATTCTCTTCCGTCACGTCGAAATTCTTGTAGTCGCAGGAAAAGATGATCCGTTTCGAATGCGGATCCTGCTCGTCGAGCGGGATCGTCCCCACTTCGGGCAGCAGGTGCTCGCAATCCTCGTAGAGATCCCAGAACTTCTTCCGCGCCACGTAGGGGTCGTGCGGATGGGTGAAGGAGACCGTCAGGGCCCATGGGCGCCGCTCGTCGTCGTCTCTTTCGCGGGCAAGGTGATAGAGTTTCTGGTTGGCGAGGAAGGCGACCTCGTCGTCATATTCCATCTGGTTGGTGATTTCGGCGACGCCGGCGCCGGTCACCGAACCGAGATTGTGATACCACCAGTCGATCCGTTCGCCCGGCTTGCGATAATCCGGCGTCCAGCCGAAATCGGCCGGATAGATATCGGTCGTCAGCCGTTCCTCGAACCCGTGCATCTGGTCCGGCCCGACGAAATGCATCTTGCCCGACAGCGCCGTGTAATAACCGGCGCGGCGCAGGTGGTGTGCGAAGGTCGGGATCGACGAAATATATTCGGCGGCATTGTCATAGACCCGCGTCCGGCTCGGCAACTGCCCGGCCATGAACGAGGCGCGCGCCGGCGCGCAGAGCGGCGAGGAGGTGTAGTTGTTGACGAACCGCGCGCCGCGCGCCGCGAGCGCCTTGAGATTAGGCGCATGCAGGAACGAAGCCGGCCCATCGGGAAACAGCGTCCCGTTCAACTGGTCGACCATGACGATGAGGATATTGGGCTTGGTCATGTTGGTGTCTTCCTCGCAGGCGGTATGGTCTCCAGAGTGAGTTATTTTTGATCGTCATGGCAATCAAGAAGCGATTGCGAACCTTCCTGTCCCAAAAGCGCGCCATTGATCTTTTGTACCAAGGCGTGGTACATAGGGACAGTCAGGGGGCGTCATGATCACGAGTTTTCGAGATGGGTGGCTGCACGCCTTCTACGTCGAAGACGTTCACTCCAAAAGGATTTCGCCGGATATCGAAAATCGGCTGTTTCGTAAACTCCAGATGATCGATGATGCGGTAACCGACCAAGATTTGCGAGTTCCGCCAAGCAACCATTTCGAAAAACTGCGCGGTAACCTCGAAGGATACGGCTCGATACGGATCAATAAGCAGTGGCGTCTAATATTCCGATGGAATGGCGCTAGCGGCGAGGCTAGTGATCTCTATCTCGACGATCATGGCTACAGGTGAGGCACAATGCTGACGACCAAGCGTAAACCGGCGACGGTCGGTGAAATTCTCGTCGAAGAATTTATGGAGCCGATGGGTCTCACTCAGGCAGCCTTGGCAGAAGCCATGGGGGTGCAGCGCAAGCATGTCAACGAACTCTGTAACGATCGCCGAAGCGTGACTGCGCCAACCGCCCTTATCCTGGCGCGCGTCTTCGGCAACAGCGCGGATTTCTGGCTGAATGTTCAGAGACGTAACGATCTTTGGTCTGCCATTCACGATCCCAAGGAGCGTGAGCGTATTGACCGCGCGCGTCCCCTCCACGACGCTGCCTGACACCCCGTCGAGCAGGTTCAAACCCGCTTGAGAGCGGTAACAACGGATTGGCGAGCGGGTGTTCCGCAACTTCGGTGACTGGGTAGGCAGGAGCCTGTTCCACGCAATCGCCTAGGCACTGCATGACGGGCCTTCATGGCGCTTGCGACTAAGCCAGGCGGCACGCCAAAGTTGCCGCTAAGTCTCTCAAATATTGTCTAAAAATGCCCTTTTTCGTCATAAAACTTTCATCCAACCTTCACGTTCGCGAAAGGTATTTTTGACCAATTTCCGGGAACCTGACAGTCGTGTTTTAGGCGTGTTTTAGGCCATTGCGCAGTGGAGTAATGAGTAATGTCGTCTGCGGCCATCTTGGAACCGGGCGTTTTTCGCCGGTACGCGAGTGACCAGCTTGTCACCCTCGCGAAGCTGGTTCTCGAAAATGCCTTTCAGCCGATCGTCGAAGTCGGCACCGGTTCGGTCTTCGGTTACGAATCTCTGCTGCGCGGCCAGGAGCGGATCGGCTTCTCGTCGCCGATCGCGCTGCTCGACGAAGCCCAGGACACCGGTCAGCTTCTGGCGCTCGAACAGATGATGTCGACCCGGGCACTTGCGAAATTCGCGAGCCTACCGGATTTCTCCTCCCAGACGCTGTTCCTCAATCTCGATGTGCGGCTCATCCGCCACGGCCACTATTTCCTCGAAAAGGTCGTACAGCACCTACGCAAGGCCAATATCGCCCCATCTTCCGTCTGTTTCGAGTTCTCCGAGCGTTTCGACAATACCAGCGTGCCGGAATTCGCCGATCTGGTCACCCAGATGCGCAAGGAAGGCTTCAAGCTGGCGATCGACGATTTCGGCGTCGGCCATGGCGAGATGAAGCTGCTCTGCGACTATCCGGTCGACTATCTGAAGATCGACCGCCATTTCGTCGCCGGCATGGACGAGAACCCGCGCAAGCGCCACCTGGTCAAGAACATCGTCGGCATGGCTCACGTGCTCGGCATCCGCGTCATCGCCGAGGGCATCGAGACGGAAGCGGAATTCCTCGCCTGCCGCGAATATGGCGTCGATCTCGTCCAGGGCTGGTTCATCGCCCGGCCGACCACCTTCATCTCCGAGCTGCAGCCGTCCTTTCCCTATCTCGCCGATATCGGCCGCACCCGCCGCTCCAGCCAGTCGCTCGACGAAATCCTCATCCGCAAGCAGATCGAGAACCTGCCGACGGTCTACGAGAACCAGAGCATAGACAGCATCTTCGAGCTGTTCCGCCGCAATCCGCGCCAGGCCTTCTTCCCGGTGCTGAACGCCAATGGCGAGCCGCGCGGCGTCATCAACGAGTATCATCTGAAGGAATATATCTATCAGCCCTTCGGCCGCGATCTCCTGAAGAACAAGGTCTATGAACGTTCGATCTCGCATTTCGTCGATCGCGCCCCGATCGTCGGCCTGGATGCGGAAGCCGAGGAACTGATGAGCCTGTTTGCCAATATGGAAAACAGCGCCTGCGTCATCCTCACCGAAAACATGCGTTATGCCGGCGTGGTGTCCGCGGCCTCGCTGATCAAGGTCATCAACGAAAAGCAGCTGAAGATCGCCCAGGACCAGAACCCGCTGACCGGCCTGCCGGGCAACCGCGCCATCCGCGACTTCATGCAGGAAACCGGCCGCGACGACGACGAGACCCGCTTCTTCTGCTATTGCGACTTCGACAACTTCAAGCCGTTCAACGACCATTACGGCTTCCAGATGGGCGATCACGCGATCTCGCTGTTTGCCGCCCTGATGAAGCGGTATTTCTTCTCCGACGGCGATTTCCTCGGCCATGTCGGCGGCGACGATTTCTTCATCGGCGTGCGCGACTGGACCCGCGACGAGCTGAACGAGATCCTCGAACGCCTGCTTTCCGATTTCCACGACGACGTGGTCGAGCTCTATTCCCCGGAAGAGCGGGCCGCCGGCAAGATCCGGGGCCACGACCGCTCCGGCGCCGAGCGGGATTTCCCGCTGCTGCGCTGCTCGATCGGCGTGCTCGAACTGCCCCAGGGCCTGCTGCTCGACGATGTCGGCCGCATCGGCTCGGAAATCGCCGCCGTCAAGGCGGAAGCCAAGGAAAATGAGCGCGGTCTGGTTTTCGCGAGTTTCGGCGAGACAAAATGACTTAGGCGGCGGAACGCCGCCTTCCTATCGGCAAGGGACTGTCCTAAGTCAGTGGCCTATCACCGATCCCGTCGGTGCACTGAGAGGAGACCCGCCATGCCGCTTCCCCCCGAAATGCGTTTCGTCGATCTGCCGTCCTTCGGAGAGCCGGAGGTGATGACCATCGCCAAGGGTCCGCTGCCGGCGGTGCGGGCGGGCGAGATACTGGTCAGGGTGGAGGCGGCGGGCATCAATCGCCCGGACGTGCAGCAGCGCAAGGGCGCCTATCCGCCGCCCAAGGACGCAAGCCCGATCCTCGGCCTGGAAATTGCGGGCGAAGTGGTGGCGCTCGGCGAGGGCGTCAGCGAATTCAAGCTGGGCGACAAGGTCTGCGCGCTCGCAAACGGCGGCGGTTATGCGCAATATTGCGCCGTGCCGGCAGGGCAGGCGCTGCCCTGGCCCAAGGGTTTTGATGCGGTGAAGGCCGCGGCCATTCCGGAAACCTTCTTCACCGTCTGGGCCAATCTTTTCCAGATGGCGGGCCTCACCGAAGGCGAAAGCGTGCTCATCCACGGCGGCACCAGTGGTATCGGCACCACCGCCATCCAGCTCGCCAAGGCCTTTGGCGCGACGATCTACGCGACGGCGGGCTCCCGGGAAAAATGCGAGGCCTGCGAAAAGCTCGGCGCCAAGAGAGGTATCGACTACAGGACCGAGGATTTTGCCGAGGTCATCAAGGCGGAAACGGGAGGCAGGGGTGTCGATGTGGTGCTCGACATGATCGGCGCCGCCTATCTCGAAAAGAACCTCTCCGTCCTCGCGAAGGACGGCTGCCTGTCGATCATCGCCTTCCTCGGCGGCAACATCGCCGAAAAGGTCAACCTCTCGCCGATCATGGTGAAACGCCTGACGGTAACCGGCTCGACCATGCGCCCGCGCACGGCGGACGAAAAACGCGCCATCCGCGACGATCTCATAAGCCAGGTCTGGCCGCTCCTTGAAGACGGCACGGTCGCCCCGGTCATCCACTCGGTCCTGCCCTTTGCGGAGGTCGTCGAGGCCCACAGGCTGATGGAAACCAGCAGCCATATCGGCAAGATCGTGGTGACGGTTGTCTAGTCCTATTATTCGACTATACTGGTTTTGATATAAATCTTGGATCGATATGAAGCGGTTGGAGTTTCTCGGAGATGCGTTGGATCGCCTGCGGGATTTTCCGGAGCCCGCCCGTAAAGAGGCGGGCGTCCAGTTGCACAAGATCCAGCTTGGTCTTGAGCCGAGCGACTGGAAGCCGATGACGGCGATCGGAGCGGGTGTGCGGGAGATTCGCATCCGCGACGAAACGGGCGCATTTCGCATCATCTACGTGACCAGGATAGAGGATGCCGTATACGTCCTGCATGCATTCCAGAAGAAGACGCAGCAGACGGCAAAGCGGGATCTGGATATCGCAACCGCACGTCTGCGGCAGATCTGATCGGATTGGACCAATGGAACGCCAGAGCTTTGCAAATGTCTGGGATGCGCTGGAAAATACCCCGGCGGAAGCGGCCAATATGTCGATGCGCTCGGCCCTGCTGATTGCGATCGAGCAGAAGGTTCGGAACTGGAAGGTGACCCAGACGGAGGCGGCCTCTCGCCTCGGCATCACCCAGCCGCGGCTGAGCGACCTGCTTAGGGGAAGGATTGCCAATTTCAGTCTGGACGCACTGGTCGAACTGGCTGGAAAGGTTGGGCTTTCCGTCCGGCTGGATATCGCGGACGCAGCCTGATCCTCGATCGCCCGATGGATGGAAACCAGCAGCCATATCGGCAAGATCGTGGTGACGTTGGGCTGAGGGAGGGAATCTGCCTCGATCGAAGCTGGCGAATTCTAGGGGCGGGAGGCTGCTTTCGCAACTCAATTAAATACGCGATCGTTTATATAACGTGGCTTGCAGAACAGGGCTTTGGCGCCTACCTTTTGATCATCGTCAACGTAGTGAAAGGAAGGTGATCCAATGTCTAGTGAGATTTCGGTCTGTGTAACGGGCAATGGAAAGGTGGCGGTCTTGACGGGGCAACCCTCGGCCTGAACTTCATCTTCCTTCGGGCCGCTGTGAAGCGCCCCGGGTTCGTTCAACCGGACCAAACTCATGGAAGGGTCGCCTGGAGCGGCCCTTTTCCATTTCTGGCTTCCACTTTCCCGCCCGACCTCTCTTCATTTTTCATTATATCTAATATGAGAAGACCCATGCGCCTTTCGCATAGGTGGCCTGCCAAGAGGGCGCTTTCAGTGCACGTTTGATGAGCTTATATAAGTCTCATCGAAGCAAACGAAAGCGCCAAGGACTGGCAGCTGGGCTTCGAAAATCCCAGGAAAGGGGAACCATCATGAACGTCGCACGCACTCTCAACAATTGGCGCAAGTACCGTCAGACGGTTGCCGAACTGGGCCGTATGACACCGCGCGAACTCAACGATCTCGGCATTGCCCAGGGCGATATCCGCCGCGTCGCGCGCCAGGCCGTCGGCTTCTGATCGCCATCTGACATGAATTTATGTCGAACGCCCGCATCCGCGGGCGTTTTGCATTTTGTGCATAGCTGCCATCTCAAATCCCGATCCGTCCCAGCGCCGGCACCTTGATGCCGGGATTGGCGAAATCGAGGCCTGCCACCAGGCCCAGGAAATGTACCTCGAACCCGCTGCGCAGGCCGGCCGAAATGCCGAAGAGACCGCGCAGGGTCACATGCACGTCCCTCCAGTCGTCATCCACATGGATGAATTCGCCGTTGGGCAGGTAGTCGCGCCCGACCGCGTGCGGCGGCAGCACGGCGTCGAGCTGCGGCACGGTGCGCAGCACATAGGCGACGAACGTATTCGAATTCGGTCCGGGCCAGATCGTGTAGCCGCCCGGCTCCGCGTAAGGGTAGGCGGCGATCGCGCTTTCGACCTTGGGGATCAGCAGTTCCGCCTCCGAACCGGTGACGGATGTAACGATCTGCGGCGTGTTGGAATACCAGTAGGCGTCAGGTGAATAGCCGTTGCGGCGGATCGGCGAACCCCATCCCACCTTGTCGAAGCGCGTATAGGTTTTCGCGCCTTTTTCCTTGAAGACAATCCACGCATGGCTTGCCACGGCGCCCTTCAGGCCTCCGGTCATTGCCGAGAAGACGTAGATCGCCGCTTCGTTACTCGTCTCTGGCTTCGGTAGGATGCCCGCCGACGACCAGCGTGCCTCGCGCCAGCCCGACGGACGCTCCTTCATCGCCCAGAGACCTGCGGACGCGAAGGTCGGAACCAGGTAGACAATGAAGATAGCCAGAAACAACCGCTTAACCGATTTCATACGGTCCCCCATGAAAATCCCGCCGGACTCGTTTAAGAGCCTGTGATATGCGCCCAGTGATAGGCACCAATGAAACCGGCAATTTCAGGACAGACCATGCAAAACCCAGTCACCGTCGAAGTCACCAGAGGCAACCTGGTCGAAAGCCGTCACCGCGGGCTCGGAGCGGTCGTCGATGGCGACGGCAAGGTGCTGTTTTCGTTCGGGGAGGCGGAAGCACATGTTTTCCCGCGCTCCGCCAGCAAGGCCATGCAGGCGCTGCCGCTTGTCGAAAGCGGCGCGGCGGATGCCTATGGCTTCGGCAACGAGGAACTCGCATTCGCCTGCGCCTCCCATTCCGGCGAGGACGCGCATGTGGCGATGGCCGCTTCGATGCTGAGCAAGGCGGGACGTGACGACAGCGCGCTCGAATGCGGCGCCCATTGGTCGTCCGAGCAGGCGGTGCTGATCCACCAGGCCCGCACGATCGAGGCGCCGACAGCACTTCACAACAATTGCTCCGGCAAGCATTCCGGCTTCATCTGCACCTGCGTCCACACCGGCATGGATGTGAAGGGGTATGTCGGTTACGACCATCCGCTGCAGGCAGAAATCCGCGGCACGATGGAAGTGCTGACCGGCGCCGTCATCGGCCACCAGAACTGCGGCACCGACGGCTGCTCCATTCCCACCTATGCGGTGCCGCTCAAGGGCCTCGCCCACGGTTTTGCCAAGATGGCGACCGGCAATACCTTGTCCGCCGAGCGCGCCAAAGCCTCGCGCCGGCTGATGGATGCCTGCATGGCCGAGCCCTTTTATGTCGCCGGCACCAACCGCGCCTGCACCAGGCTGATGGAAGTCGCACCCGGCAAGATCTTTGCCAAGACCGGCGCCGAAGGCGTGTTCGTCGCCGCGCTGCCGGACCAGGGCATTGCCATGGCGGTGAAATGCGAGGACGGCACCACCCGCGCCGCCGAAGCGATGATCTTCGCCCTGATCGCCCGCTATTTCGAAAAGGGCGGCGAGGTGCACACCAAGCTGATGGCCATGGCCAACAAGCCGATGAAGAACTGGAACGGCATCCATGTGGGCGATGTCAGGGTGACCGACGCGCTGTTTGCGTGAGATCGGTCAGATCGCTCCAATCGGGATGCGATGCGCCGGACGAGATTGGCGCGACCATTTCCCCACACTCCGTCATCCTCGGGCTTGACCCGAGGATCCATCCACGCGAAGTCCTTCGCGTGAGCCGTCCTTAAGCGCCGCAGACGCGGCGGTGGATCCTCGGGTCAAGCCCGAGGATGACGGCGGGGAGGGTGGGGCCCTGCACATACGGCGATGAAGAGGCGTTATTTGCGCCTAGCAGCGTCTGGTTTCAAGCGCCCGATCTAAACCTCGATCACACGAATCCCCATCCCCCTGTAAGGCGCCATCCGTTCCTCCTCGATCCCCTCCTGCACGATCATTCCCGAGAGCGCCGAAACCGGCATGATCACATGCGGTGAAACCGCATCCAGCTTTTCCGCCGTGACAAGCGTGATCGTCTCGGCAGAACATGCCGCGATATGCCGCTTGATCGCCGCCTCCTCGAAATCGCCGGTCGAGAGCCCCCGCACCGGGTGGGCGGCGGTGATGCCGAGGAAGAAGATGTCCGGCCGCATCAGCGCGATCTGCGCCATCGCGGCGGCCCCCGTCGCCACCATCGAGTGTTTGTAGAGCCTGCCGCCGATCAGGATCACATCTGCCGTCGGATGGTGCTCAAGTTCCGCCGCGATCGTCGGGCTGTGGGTGACGATGGTGAAGGCGAAATCCCGGGGCAGGGCGCGGGCGATCTCGGCGGTCGACGTGCCGCCATCGAGAAAGATCGTCTGCCCCTCGCGCACCATGCCGGCCGCCTTGGCGCCGAGCCGCTGTTTCACATCCGACGACACCGCCCGCCGGGCGGAAAAATCCGGCAGGTCGGGGGCGACCGGCATCGCCCCGCCATGCACCCGCCGCAGCAGCCCTTCCGCCGCCATTTCCCGAAGATCCCGCCGGATCGTGTCTTCCGACAGCGAAAATTCTTCCGCCGCCCGCTTGGCGACGACCTGCCCTTCACGGCGCAGCATGTCGAGGATGAGGTTCTTGCGTTGGCTTGTCAGCATCGGCCTTGACTCTGCACGAAATTGCATGAATAAGCACAATTATGCCTGAAATTGCCGACGATGTAAAGTATTTCAGGTAAATTCGTGCAGTTCCGCGATGATGCGGACAAGTTTGGAGAAACGAAGATGTTGATCTTGATCGCAGGCCCATACCGCTCGGGCACCGGAGACGATCCTCAGAAGATGGCCGAGAACCTGAAGCGGCTCGAAGCGCCGTCGCATGCGCTGTTCAAGGCCGGCCATGTGCCGATGATCGGCGAATGGGTGGCGCTGCCGGTCTGGCATGCCGCCGGTGGCAAGCATGTGGGCGACGATCTCTACGAAGAGATCTTTCACCCGGTCGCCGGCCGACTGCTTGAACTCTGCGAAGGCGTGCTGCGCCTGCCGGGCGCTTCCAAGGGCGCCGACAACGATGTGCGGATCGCCAACGAGCGCGGCATTCCGGTCTGGCATCGGCTGGAGGATGTGCCGGGCGTCAGCTGACGGGCGGTTTGAGGCTTCCGGCTTCGGAAAACCGTGTTAGAACCACGCCGCCCAACGGAGGATTTTCATGTATACGCTGTTCTTTTCGCCCAATGCCTGCTCGCTGGCCAGCCATATCGCGCTTGCCGAATCCGGTCTGCCCTACGAGATCAAGTGGGTGAAATTCGCCGACAAGGAGCAGCAGTCGGAAGCCTATCTGAAGATCAATCCCAAGGGCCGCGTGCCGGCACTCGCCACGGACAGGGGCGTGATCACCGAATCCGTCGCGATCCTCGCCTTCATCGCCCAATCGGCACCCGAGGCGAAGCTCGCGCCGCTCGACGATCCGTTCCTGTTCGCCAGGATGCAGGCCTTCAACGCCTATATCGCCTCGACGGTACACGTCGCCTATGCCCATTGGCGCCGCGGTTACCGCTGGGCGGACAACCAGTCCTCCTTCGACGACATGGTCGCCAAGGCTCCGAAAGTCTTTCACGACTGCTTTCAGGTGATCGAGGACTCCTTGCTGGAAGGTCCCTATGTGCTGGGCGAAACCTATTCGGTCGCCGATGCCTATCTTTACCTGATGACCGACTGGCTCGCCAACATGAAGCTCGACCGCGCGGATTTCCCGAAGGTCGCCGCCCATTACGAGCGGATGAAACAGCGTCCGGCGGTGCAGCGCGCGATCGCGGAACAGGCTGCGGCAATCGCCGTCTAATTCTGGCCCCTAACTCTTGTAGGTGGCGGCAAGCTTCCTCGGCGCCCGAAAGCGCCATGCCGCCACCAGCCGCATCGTCAACTCGTCGTCGCCGATTACGTCGATCCTGACCGGCAGCGACGGCCAGCCGCGATAATGGTCGGTCTGGAAATAGATGTCCGGCGCCATCTCGATCAGCCGTTCCTTCTCGTCGATCGGAATGGCAAGCACGATGGTCTCGCTGTTCCTGATCGAGACGAAGGCCTTGCCGCCCACCTTCAATGCCGGCGTACCATAGTGGGTCGCTTCTTCGACCTCCGGCAACCCCGCCTGTGCCGCGAGGCGTTTCAGCCGCTCGAATATGGAGTTCACGTCAAGCATCCGATCCGCCCTTTCGGGAGACGGATCATAGAGCTGTCAGGCGCATTTCGCGAGAGGCGCGTCGTTGCGGTTCGTGTCGGTGTGAGCCAGGCGCGGGAAGGGCAGGTCGGCGAGCTGCCGCAGGTCCATCGAGCGGATCTCGGGATGGTGGAACGGGTCGTTCGACTGGATGTCCACCAATGTTTCGGTCGTTTCCAACCAGGTCTTCAGGTTCAAGAAAATCTTCAGCGGTCCCATGACCGTCACCTCGCAAATCTGTTACATTTGCAGAGGCAATATCGGCTTCAGCGCCGTCGTTTTCAATTGAGTTCTTGAGCGGTTGACTATAGAAAATCTATATGAGCAATCTCAATCTCGTGCATCTCAACGGCTTGCGGGCGCTGGAAGCGGTCGGTCGCCTCGGTTCCCTGCAGGCGGCGGCGGATGAGCTTGGCGTATCGGTCGGCGCCGTCAGCCAGCAGGTCATCAAGGCGGAAGCCCAGCTCGGCCAGCCGGTCTTTCAGCGTCTGCCGAAGGGCATGATGCCGGTCGACGCGGCGCGGCCGATGCTGGCGCGATTGACCGAAGGTTTTCACGCGCTCTCCGAAGCGGTTTCGATCGGCCGGCGCCAGGACGACGCGCTCTTGACCATTTCCGTTGCACCTGTCTTTGCGGCGCGGTTCCTGGTCCACCGGCTCGACCGGTTCTCGAGGCTCCATCCGGAAATCCGCCTGCGCATGGACGCGACGACCAGGCTCGCCGATCTCGGCGTCGACGATATCGATCTCGGCATCCGCGTCGGGCCAGGCGCGTGGCCGGGCGTCGACGCCGAATTGCTCATCGAGCAGACGGTATTTCCGGTCTGCTCCCCGGCGCTTGCAGAAAAACTGAAGGAGCCTAAGGACATCCTGAAACTGCCGGCGATCATCGACGGCCCCTCGATGTTCTCCTGGGAGATCTGGCTGAACGAGGCAGGCCTGTCCGGCGCGGTCATGGCGACCCGCCATGTGTTCAACGACGCCTCGCTCTGCCTCGATGCGACGATCGCGGGGCAGGGCGTGATGCTCGCCTGGCATACGCTTGCCACCTACGCGCTGGAACAGGGGCGGCTGGTCGAGCCGTTTTCGGTCCGGGCGCATACCGGCATGGGGCATTATCTCGTCACGCGCGCCGGCGCACGGCTGCCGGCGAAGGTGAAGGCTTTCCGGGATTGGCTGAAGACGGAGCTGCCGCCGCTCACGGAAAGCCGGGTTTAAGGCATCACGCCGGTTCGGCGGTCCGCTTGTCCCACATCGCCTTGAAGCCGGGGCGGGCCTGGGCGGCCTCGATCCAGGCCTTCAGGGCCGGGCGGCTGTCGAACAGCGGCGCGTAGCCCTGGGCGTAACGCACGACTTCCGCGACATTGATGTCCGCGACCGTGAACCGGCCGCCGACCATGTGGCTGTTATTGGAAAGGTGCTTTTCGAGCGCATCGAAAGGCCGCTTGAGCAGGCGGGCGGCAACCTCGATATCCGTCTTGCCTTCCTCGCTATCCTGCTTGCCGCCCGCGATCGTCGAGGAGATCTTGAGCGCCGGGGTTTCGATGCTGGTCGCGCCGAACAGCGACCACTGCACCATCTGCGCTTCCTCGGCGATGTCCCTCGGGCTGATGTCGCCGCCGTACTTGCGGGCGAGATAGAGCGTGATCGCAAGCGATTCATGCAGAACGAAGCCGTCGTCGTCCATCGAGGGCACGGAACCCATCGGATTGACCGCCAGGAATTCCGCAGACAGCGTATTGACCGGCGCGCCTGATGCCATCGGCTCCTTGAGGCGGTAGGCCTGAATAACCGGAACAAGTTCAAAAGGAATACCCAGTTCCTCGATGAGCCAGAGCGGGCGCGTGGCGCGCGAGCGGTAAACACCATAAATTTTCAGCATCAAAGTCCCTCCAGAAATGCGAGCGCAAGCTAGTGGCAGGTCGCGCAAAACGGAAGATCAATCCGCGTTGGACGATGATGAAAGTTTTCGATAGGATTTAATCGTGTCCGATTTGTTGGAAAGAGGCCCGATCATGCGCACCACCCAGTCGCTCAGCATCACCCTGCCGCTCGAAATGGCACAGATGGTCAAGGCCAAGGTCGCCTCCGGCGAATACGCCACCGAAAGCGAAGTCATCCGCGACGGCCTGCGCACGCTGCTTGCCCGCGACGCGGCGATCGAGAAATGGCTGGTGGAGGAGGTGGTGCCGACCTTGGATGAGATCGAGGCGAACCCCTCCAAAGTCATGCCCCTTGAGGAAGCACGCAGGAGGCTGCATGCCCGCATCGACAAGCTGGTCGATCCGAAGTCATGAAATACACGGTCCTGTTCTCGGATGATGCCGAAGAGGATGTCGCGGAACTTCTGCAATATCTTGTTCCAGTTGCAGGAGAAAGGATTGCCAGGCGCTATGTCGATCGGTTGATCGACTACTGCTATTCCTTTGAAACCTTTCCCGAACGCGGGGGTATTTTCCGACAAGAGGCCTGGCCTGCGCCTGGTGGGATATCGGCGAAAAGCGACCGTCGCGTTCCAAATAAAGGGTGACGTTGTCTTCATCGTCCGCATCTTCCATCGCGGCCGCAACGTCGATTTGGATGAAACCGAAGATTTCGACTAAGCGATCCGGTTGTTCTCGATCGTCAGATGCTTGAACCCCTGGGCCTGACTGTCACCCCGACCGAGTTCCGCCGTGGAAGGCGTCTTCCAGCGATGACCGATCACCGCGCCGTCTCTCACCGCCTCGAACAGGTTGCCGGAAATCAGCGCGCTGCCGGCGCCTTCCACCACGGTCACCGCGCAGCCGATCTTCGCTTGCCGGACGATGTTGTTGCTGGCGAGCACGTTGCGCAGATAGGGCCCGAAACCGAGCGCCATGCCCCAGAGCGGCACCGTCTCGATGACATTGCCGGTCACCGCCGTATCCGCCTCGACGCTGATGCCGACGCCGAAGATCGCTTCGTCGAGCACATAGGGGCCGGTGGGCGCCATGTTGCGGACGATATTGTTGGCGACGGTCGCAAGCCGGCCGCCCTCGTTGAAGTTGACGACCGAAATGCCGTTTGCCGCTCCGTCGACGATATTGCCGAGGACCATGGCGCCTTCGAAGGCGAATTCCGCATAGATCGCCGTCTCGCCGGACGCGAGGCAGGTATTGTTGGCGATCTGGGCGTTCGAAGCGCTGTTGGCGCGGATCGCCGAAAAGGCCGATTGCGAGATCTGGTTGCCGGTCACGATGACGTTGCCGGCCCGAAACAGGTTGATCGCATTGCCATACTGGCCGGTACCGCCATTGGTGGCGCCGATCCGGGAGATGCGGTTGCCGGAAACGATCGTGCCGTCGGCGCCCTTGCTCCGGCGATGGACGAGAATGCCGCCATTGCCGCAATCGAAAACGGTATTGCCTGTGATGGAAAGTCCCGTGCTGTCAACGGCATAGAGGCCATATTCGGCGGCGCCTGAAATGCGGCTCCGCTCGATGCGCCCGCCCGAACGTTCGAGCTGCACGGCCGTCTTGCCCGCGCCAACGACCTCGCAGTTGTCGATGACGATCTCACCCACGCCACGTATCTGGACCAGCGCCGGGCTCTGTTCGTCGAGCCGTCGGCCCGCGCCGTCGATGACGATATTGGAAAGCTCGATGCGGCGCGCGCCGTCGGCCCGCAGCATCCGCCCCCCGCCGGAATAGACGAGGCGGGAGGCCCCCGGCACGCCGGTGATGCGGGTGCCTTCGGGCAGGTCGAGATTGGACACCGGATAGTTTCCCGGCGGCAGGAAGACCGGCATGTTCTGGCGGGCGGCCTTGGCGATGACCTCGGCGAGCTTGCGGTTCTGCTTGTCGCCACCGTCAGGGGTGACGCCGTGTGCACCGGCATCGATCGAACCGCGCAGGTCGATCGCAGGAAACCCCTGGGAGGCCGGGAGGGCGCGGCCAGGCATGGCGCCGGCGGCCGCCGCGCCCGCGATCATCGTCAATGCCGTACGTCTCGAAATCATCCACTTCGTCTCCCCGGCGTCAATAAAGCATTTTCCATGCCGGCCCTTTATATTGTTACTACTCTGAAAGATTTGGATTACCGAGTAAAAAAGGCTTCTTTCGAAGCTTCACTCATGGCAATTTCACGATGATTTTAAGCAACGATAAGGAATTCTGCCCCATCCTGTATGGCAATCGGGTGGTGGGTTCCCGCGCATTTTCTTGAAATGAAAAGGAGGCACTCGGATGGCGGGGCCCATGTCGCATAGCATGCCCTTGGGGTTTGCCCCCGATCCGCTTGACGAGCTCTGCAGCCGCCTCCTGCGCGTTTCCGCCGACAGTGACATCGATCTCGACATTGCGCTCGTCACCCGCGAACTCGAAACCCGGACCCTTCTCGATCAGCTGCCGGATTTTATCTACGTAAAGGACCGTCTCGGCCGCTTCGTCTTCGCCAATGCCGCAGCCGGCCGCAGCAGCAAGCTGCATAAGGGCTTCGACCTGATCGGCAAGACGGACTTCGACATTCTCGATCATGAAACCGCCCGCCAATTGTTTCTCGTCGAACAGGAAATCATGTCGACCGGCATAGCCGTCGACGGTCGCGAGGAGCGCGTCAAGCTCGGCGACGGGCGTGTGCTCTGGCTCACCACCTCGAAAATGCCGCTGCGCGACATTCACGGGCAGGTCGTCGGCCTGGTCGGTATTTCGCGCGACATCACCGAGCGCAAGCGCCAGGACGATCGTCGGCACGGCCATGCGCGTCTTCTCGAGATGATCGCCCGCGGCCAGCCTTTGACGGCGGTCCTTGATGCGCTCGTCAAGACGGTGGAGGAGGAGCTGGACGATGTCACGGCTTCGGTCCTGCTTCTCGAAGAAGGTACGGACCGGCTGCGCCACGGTGCGGCGACCCGGCTTCCGCCGGCCTATGTGAAACTGATCGACGGCATCGAGATCGGCCCTAAGGTCGGCTCCTGCGGCACGGCCGCCTGGCGGCGCGAACCCGTCTTCGTCAAGGATGTGCTTACCGATCCGCTCTGGGACAATTACCGCGAACTGGCACTGATGTTCGGCTTCCGCTCGTGCTGGTCGACGCCGATCATGGGTGCCGACGGTCGGGTGCTCGGCACCTTCGGGCTCTATTCCGACGCGCCGCGCGAACCGACCGAGCTCGAGCTCGAGCTGACCGCGATGGCGACCGACATTGCCGGTATCGCCATCGATCGCGCCCTTGCCGAAGAGCGCATCCAGCACATGGCGCATCACGATCCGCTGACCGGCCTGCCGAACCGGACATTGTTCTGGGCGCAGTTCAGCCGTGCCCTGCATGAGGCCCGCCGCGAGAAGCGCAAGGTCACCGTCGCCTATCTCGATCTCGACAATTTCAAGCAGATCAACGATACGCTCGGACACGCGGCCGGCGACGAAGTGTTGAAGACGCTGTCGTCGCGCATGGTCAGCTGTGTCCGCGTGACCGATCTTCTGGTCCGCCTTGGCGGCGACGAGTTCGCGATCGTCTTCAGCAATGTCAGCCAGGACGAACTTGGCCTCGTTCGCCGGCTTCAGGAACTGCGCGCCGCGATTTCGCAGCCGATCGTCATCGACGGCAGGAGCGTCACCGCCACCTGCAGCATGGGCGTCGCCTTCTTCCCGCAGGACGGCGCTACGCCGGAGGAACTGCTCGCCCGCGCCGACCGGGCGATGTACGAGGCCAAGGATCTGGGCCGCGACCGCCTGCGGGTTTCGGGAGGCGAAGGAATCTAACCGTCGTCCCCTGTTTCGGCATCCATGCCGAAATGCTTCTCCGCATCCCGATGGCCTTCAAGGATGTTGACGATCTGGAAGCGGTCATTGACGTACCGGAAATAGATAATATAGCCGCGGTAGGCGACGCTTCTCAGGTCCGGACCAAGTTCCGAACGAAGCCGTCCCATGGCACCAGGTAAAGTCGCCAGATCACGGCACTTCTGACGCAGGGTTTTTACAAATTGCCTTGCGACAGCGGCGCTGCCGCTTTGCTTCGAGATGTAACGGGCGATTTCCCCGAAATCGGCCTGCGCGCTCTCCAGATATTGGATGCGCGGCACTCAATAACCTTCTTTCTCAAGCTTCCCGAACTCGGCTTCCAGAAAAACGTCGAGCTCTTCTTCGCTGACGTCTCCGCCTCTTTCGATAGACCGCTGCAGCGTCTCCCTCAGCGCCGAGAGCTTCGCCTCACGCTCTTCCACCAGCCGCAGCCCTTCGCGTACGACTTCGCTGGCCGAGCTGTAGCGGCCGTCTTCCACGGCTTCCTCGATGAATTTTTCCCAGCGGGGGCCGATCGAAACGTTCATGCGCGTGCCTCCAGTTTCTGCCCGAAATTATACTGGAGTAACATTTTATGCGCAATCTATGGCATCGGCTAAGACGCTTCGGGAAGCTCGCTCTCGGAGGGTTTCTCCGCCGTCACGAAGACCTCTTCGTAACTGGACACGAATTTTTCGAACAGCTTCGAAAATGTGTGAAGGTCATCTTCCGGCCAGCCCTCCAGGACGCGGGCCAGCAGCGACCGTTTGACCGACCGGATCTCGGCCAGCAGGCTGTCGCCGAATTCCGTCCTGACCACCAGCGAACGCCGCCCGTCCGCCTGCGAAGCGTCGCGGCGCAACACGCCGCGGGCGACGAGATCGGCCACCAGGCGGCTGCCGCGCGAAGGGTCGATGCGCATCGCCTCGGCGATCGCGCCGACCGTCACCTCGCCCTCGATGCGGCGCATCACGTCCAGCACGTCGAGATGCGAAATCTCCAGGCCCGGGGCGATATTGGCGATCGCTGTGCGGCCGATGATCCGCCGGCCGATCAGGATCCGCATTCGCCCGAGCATTTCGCTCACGCGTACCACGTCCTCCGGAGAAGGGGAGGCGGCAGCGGGTTCCTGTTTCAAAAGGCTCTTGGTCGTCATGACGGAAACATATCAAAGCGCATGAGGCTTTCCAACCGTTCTTTGCGCGGTGCATCAAAGTGTCGTTGACAATTATATGCTGGAGGCACATAAATTTCGGACGCTTGGATTGATCTCATGGATATGACCCGCCCGGCCCATGTGCCGCTCGTCGCCAACCACCGCCAGCGGTTGGTGATCTTCTGCTTTTTGCTGACGGCGCTGTTCATGGCGACGCTGGACAACCAGATCGTCTCGACCGCACTGCCGACGATCATCGGCGAATTCGGCGAACTGGAGCGTTTCGGCTGGGTCGGCTCCGCTTATCTTCTTGCCAGCAGCGCCTCGATGCCGATCTACGGCAAGCTCGGCGATCTGTTCGGCCGCAAATACGTGATGCTGGCGGCGATCGTCATCTTCACGGTCGGCTCGCTCACCTGCGGGCTTGCCTGGTCGATGGATTCTCTGATCGCTTCGCGCGTCCTGCAGGGGCTTGGCGGCGGCGGCATCATGGTATCGATCTTCTCCATCAATGCCGACCTGTTCGAGCCGCGCGAGCGGGCGAAATACCAGAGCTATTCGAGCCTGGTGATCATGGCGTCGGGCAGCCTCGGCCCGCTGCTCGGCGGCACGATGAGCGAGCTGTTCGGCTGGCGGTCGATCTTCCTCATCAACCTGCCGGTCGGCATCGTCGCCGTCACCGGCATTTCGCTTCTGCTTCCCTATCGCCGCCCGATCCGCAAGCCGAAGATCGATTATCTCGGCGCCGTCCTCCTGGCCGGAACCGTGGCCAGCATCGTCGTCTGGGCCGACAGCGTCACCCTGTTCGGCTCGCTGGTTGCCTGGCAGTCGATGGTGGTCGTGGCGGTCGGCGCCCTCTGCGCCGCTCTCTGGGTCTTCGTCGAAGGCCGCGTGCCCGAACCGATCGTGCCGCTGAAGCTCTTCCGCGACTCGACCTTTTCGCTGTTCCTGATCGTCTCCTTCTGCACCGGCGCGGTGGCGATCGGGATGGCGAACTATTTCGCGCTCTTCCTGCAGACGACGACGGGCCTCTCGCCCACGACCGCGAGCTTCTGCTTCGTCGCCACGACGCTCGGCATCGTCATCGGCTCGCTGTCGACCGGGCGGCTGATCTCGATGACCGGCCGCTACAAGCCGTTCACGCTGATCGGCCTGTCGCTGAACATCGCCGCGCTATTCATCTTCTCGCAGCTTCCGGTCGGAACCCCGATCTACATCATCCTCGGTTTCATGCTGATGCAGGGCCTGGCGATCGGTTTCGGCCAGCAGGCGCCGATCATCGGCGTGCAGAATTCCGCGCCCCGCGAGGATGTCGGCGCGGCGACCGGTGCCGTGACGCTGATGCGCATGGCCGGTGCCTCGATCGCCATCTCGGTCTATGGCGCGATCGTCGCCGCCGGAATCCGGGGCGTCGGCACCAGCATTCCCGGCGTCGAGGATATCGGCTCGCTGACGCCGCTGATGATGCTCGCCTTGCCCGAGCCGTCACGCATCGCGGTCCACACGCTCTATACCCAGGCCTTCACGCCGGTGTTCATGGCCGGCAGCGCCATGGCGGTGATCGGCCTCATCGCCGCCTTGATGCTGAAACCGGTCCGCCTGCCATTGGCGGCTGTCGCCGAAAAGAAGCCGGTGACCGCCTCGGAGTGATCTGGCGTAACGGCGTTTTTACCCTATCTTCAAGGACATGAAACCCGAGGCGCTGCTTCATCCCACTCCGGCCGGGCTGTTCTGCCCCATCGGCCGCTTCCATGTCGATCCGGTCCGTCCCGTCGAGCGGGCGCTGATCACCCACGGCCATTCCGATCATGCCCGCGCCGGCCATGCCAAGGTTCTGGCGACGCGCCAGACGCTCGATATCATGCGGTTGCGCTATGGCGAGGATTTCTGCGGGCAGGAGCAGGCGGCCGCCTTCGGCGAGGAGATCGATGTCGATGGCGTGCGGGTGAGCTTTCACCCGGCTGGTCACGTGCTCGGCTCGGCCCAGATCGCCATCGAAAAGGATGGGCTGCGCATCGTCGTTTCAGGCGACTACAAGCGCGGCGTGGATCCCACCTGCGCACCCTTCGTACCCGTCGCCTGTGACGTCTTCATCACCGAGGCGACCTTCGGCCTGCCGGTTTTTCATCACCCGGATCCGAAAGACGAAATCGACAAGCTGCTGACCTCGCTCAAACAGTTTCCCGAGCGCAGCCATCTGATCGGCGCCTATGCGCTCGGCAAAGCCCAGCGGGTCATCCGGCTGATCCGGGATTGCGGTTATTCCGAACCTATATTCATCCATGGCGCGCTCGCGAAACTCTGCGATTATTACGTCGGCCAGGGCATCGATCTCGGCGATATAAGACCGGCGACCATCGAGAAGAGCAGCCCCGATGCCTTCAAGGGCGCCGTCATCGTCGGTCCGCCCTCGGCCTTTCAGGATCGCTGGGCACGTCGCTTCAACGAACCGCTGATCGCCTTTGCGTCAGGCTGGATGATGGTTCGCCAGCGCGCCAAGCAGGGCGGCGTCGAACTGCCGCTGGTCATCTCCGACCATTGCGACTGGCCGGAACTGTTGTCCACCATCGAGGAGATCGGTCCATCCGAAGTCTGGGTCACCCACGGCCGCGAGGAGGCGCTGGTACGCTGGTGCGAGCTGAAAAACATTCCGGCAAGGCCGCTGCATCTGGTGGGTTATGAGGATGAGGGGGATTGATGGGATGATCTTTTCCCGCGGTGACGCCGATACCCCCCTCTGCCCTGCCGGGCATCTCCCCCTCAAGGGGGGAGATCGAATCGCGGCAATGTTCAGCCATCAGCAAACGTCGAAGATGGGGCGATGCAGGTGCGTCTCGCCGATCTCCCCCGTTGAGGGGGAGATGGCCGGCACGCCAGAGGGGGGTAAGCTGCACGCCGCGCCCTCAAAGAGGTGGCGCCCATGAAAGCTTTCGCCACCCTGCTCGACCGCCTCGTCCTCACCCCGTCGCGCAACGGCAAGCTCACCCTTCTCGCCGACTATTTTCGCGATACCCCGGACCCCGACCGAGGTTACGGCCTTGCCGCACTCGCCGGCGGGCTGGATCTGAAGAGCGTCAAGCCGGCCATGCTGCGCGAGCTCGTGCTGGAACGCATGGACCCCATCCTGTTCCAGTATTCCTACGATTATGTCGGCGACCTCGCCGAAACCATCTCGCTGGTCTGGGACGGCACCCGCAAGGACGACATTGACGACGATCACCAGCCGCGTCTCGGCGAGGTCGTCACCAGGATGAATTCGCTCGGCCGCACCGAAGTGCGCTCCGCCGTGCGAGACCTGCTCGACAAGCTCGATACGTCGAGCCGTTTCGCCTTCCTGAAACTCGTCACAGGCGCGCTCCGCATCGGCGTTTCCGCCCGCCTCGCCAAACAGGCTCTGTCTGACATGAGCGGCCCCGGAGAAAACAAAAGGGACGTCACCGAGATCGAGACGCTCTGGCACGGGCTGACCCCGCCATACGAGCCGCTGTTCGCCTGGCTGGAGGGCAGGGCGGAGAAGCCGGTTCTCGCCACCCCGGCGATCTTCCATTCGGTCATGCTCGCCAATCCGGTGGAGACCGGCGATCTCGAAAAGCTCGATCCGGCCGATTACGCCGCCGAATGGAAATGGGATGGCATCCGCGTCCAGATGTCGAGCTATGGCGGCACGAAAAAGCTCTATTCCCGCTCCGGCGACGATATTACCGGCGCCTTTCCCGATATCGTCGGGTCGATCAATTTCGAGGGCGTCATCGACGGCGAACTCCTGGTCGGCGGCACCGCCCGCTCCAACAACCCGACGCGCACCTTCTCCGACCTGCAGCAGCGGCTGAACCGCAAGACGGTGACGGCCAGGATGCTCGACGACTACCCGGCCTTCGTGCGCGCCTACGACCTGCTGTTCGAGAGCGATTCTGATATCCGCGCCGAGACCTTTTTCGAGCGCCGCCGCCGTCTCGGAGAGGTCATCGAGCGGGCGCCGCACGACCGTTTCGATCTCTCCGAACTCGTGCCGTTCGCCACCTGGGACGAGCTCGACCGTATCCGCATCGCCCCGCCCGATCCGGTCATCGAAGGGGTGATGATCAAGCGCAAGGACAGCCCCTATCAGGCCGGCCGCCTCAAGGGGCCGTGGTTCAAATGGAAGCGCGACCCCTACAATATCGACGCGGTGATGCTTTATGCCCAGCGCGGCCACGGCAAGCGTTCGAGCTATTATTCCGACTTCACCTTCGGCGTCTGGGCCGAGACGCCGGATGGCGAGGAACTGGTGCCGGTCGGGAAAGCCTATTTCGGCTTCACCGATGCCGAGCTCGAAGTGCTCGACAAGTTTGTGCGCGACAACACGATCGACCGCTTCGGGCCGGTCAGGGCCGTGCGCGCCGAGCGGGATTTCGGTTTCGTGCTGGAGGTTGCCTTCGAGGGCATCAACCGCTCGACCCGCCACAAATCGGGGGTCGCCATGCGCTTTCCGCGCATCGCCCGGCTTCGTTACGACAAGCTGCCGCGCGATGCCGACCGGCTGTCGACCCTGACGGCGATGGTCGAGGCGCGCGAGGCTTGATTGTCTGCAAACGCGCCTATTTTAAAGCCGGACATTGGCCGGGCTTTCAATCGGAAAGGGTAGCGGGATGACGAAGCAGGCATTCATCATCAAGGGCATCATTGCATTGATCGGCTGTTTCGCAGCCGCTTATGTCGGTCAGGAACTTCTGGGCGGCGAGCTTCTGGGTTTCGTGGTCGGCGGCGCGATCCTCGGCGTTACCGCAGGTCCCTTTCTGATGGCCCTCGTTCGCTGGCGCAAGGAAAGGGATGCGATGGCGGCGAAAAAGCCGTGAGGCGCGGCCTTTCATTAAATTTTGTCCATGCCGTTCGCGAATGATTGAATGGACAGCATTTCCACCCGATGCTGAAATCGGAATCGCACACAATCTACTTCAGGTTAGGCAGACATGGCGGCAGACCGCATCTTTTCTTCGAACTTCATATCGAAAGAGGGCGGTTTGAGCCGCCGGACGTTGCTGGCCGCTGTCGCAGGGCTCTCCGCCGCGGCGCTTCTGCCGGCTTCCGCGCACGCAGACTTCGACATTCCGGAGGTTCCGCCGCTGGAGAAGGAGGATTATGGCGAAGCGCGCAAGCGGTTCCACACCAATCTGTTGAGGAAAGGCCCGTCGCCGGAACAGTCTCCGCCGCTCGGCACGCCGGCCGGTGCCAAGCGCGTCACCTATCCCGGCGGCCCCGACGGGTCGATCGAACTGGTCGCCTGGCTGTCGCATTATGAACCGACCGGCAAGCCGAAGCCCGCAGTGCTTTTCCTGCATGGCGGCAACGCCACGGGCGACGGCCACTGGGAGCTGATGAAGGCCTATTGGGAGGCGGGCTATGTCGTCATCCTGCCTTCGTTCCGCGGCGAGAACGGCCAGGCCGGTAACTATTCGGGCTTCTACGACGAGACCTCGGATGCGCTGGCCGCCGCCAGCTATCTGGAGGAACTGCCGGGGATCGACAAGAACCGCTTTTTCCTCGCAGGCCACTCGAACGGCGGCACGCTGGCGCTGCTCGCGTCGATGACGCGAAAATTCCGCGCCTCGGCGCCGGTTTCGGCGGGCGTCAATTCCTGGCGTTATTTCGGACGGTTCGAACGCGAGGTGCGTTTCGACGAGAACGACCCGAAGGAATTCATCATGCGTTCCTCGGTCTGTTTCGGCCACAGCCTCAAATGCCCGACGCTCCTCTTGCGCGGCACCGAGGAAAGGCCTTTCGATGCGGACCATCAGTTGCTGATGGACCGGGCGAAATCCGCCGGCGTCTCGATCGAGGCAAAACTCCTGCCCGGCAACCACAACGGCGTCGTCCCCGGCGCGGTCGTGGAAAGCATCCGCTTCTTCAGCCAGTTTTCGTGAACCAGGGTCAGGGCGCGCCGAACATCAGGTAACGGTGCGCCGCTGCGCCTGCCATCGCGCCGTCGCCGACTGAAATCGCGACCGAGCCGGCGGCGCGGGCAGCATCTCCGCAGGCCAGTATCCCTGGAATGCTGGTCTGTTTCATCGCATCCGTCCCGATGAAGGCGCCCATAGGTCCATCCTCCAGCGCGCAGCCCAGCTGCTCGGCGATCGGACTTGCGATCTCGGTGCGCGGCATGGTGAAGAGCCCGGCGAAGGAAAGCCGGCGGCCATCGCCAAGCACGACATCCGCGTGGTTCTCGATAGCGCGGATCGGGTTTGCCTCGATCGCCGCGCCCCGGCGGGAAAGCTCACGCATCGCGTTCTCGTCCGGCTCGAACGCTCCGTTCAGCAGAAACGTGGTCGGTCCCCAGTCGGGCAGCATCAGTGCATGATGCAGAGAGAGGGAGGACACGGCGATCACGCCGACCGGCCCCCGATCGAGTTCGTAGCCGTGGCAATAGGGGCAATGGAAAACGCTTCTGCCCCATCGCTCCCCGAGGCCCGGGATATCCGGCAGGTGATCCTTTACGCCCGTCGCCAGAACCAGTGCCTTTCCAGTGAACGACCGGTCCGCGACCGAAACCGTAAACCCGCCTTCGTCCTTTGCCGCAGCGTCCGCGCGAGCATCGAGCCATTCGACGGTCGGATAGACCATTACCTGCGCACGGGCCTTGGCCGCAATCGCGGTCGGGTTTTCGCCATCCCTCGTCAGGAACCCGTGCGAATGTTCGGCGAACCGGTTGCGGCGCAGGCCTTCGTCGATAACGAGGACGCGCCGCCTGGCGCGCGCCAGCTGCAGGGTGGCGGAGAGGCCGGCATAGCTGCCGCCGATGACGATCGCTTCGTAATCCATGAGAAACCCTCTTCGTAAGTCTCGAAACAACATAAGTTACATGATTGCGCCAGGTCAATAAGTTTGTAACTTCTGTTGTTGCGAATAAGCGCGTGTTAGGAATAGGTGGCCGATAACCGACAAGGAGCGCCACGATGAGGCATGACAGCCGCCTGTCCCGCATGCTGCATGTACTGATCCACATGGATCGCCACGAAGGCACGGCCACGTCGGAGACCATTGCTGCCATGCTCAACACCAATCCGGTCGTGGTCCGCCGCACCATGGCCGGACTTCGGGAAAAGGGTTATGTGCGCTCGGAAAAAGGCCATGGCGGTGGCTGGACCCTGGGTCGGCCCCTGTCGGAAATGACCTTGCTCGACATTTACGAAGCCGTCGGCGAGCCTGCGGTGTTTGCTGTCGGGCCTGCCTGCGAGCAGCCCTCATGCCTGGTGGAACAGGCGGTCAACGCGGCCCTTGCCGAGGCTTTCGAAGAGGCCGAGAAGCTGCTTCTCAGCCGCTTCGGAAAGGTCACGCTCGCCGATATCGCCCGCGACTTCGATGCGCGCATGGCGCGCCATCCGGCATTGGCTACCGCTGCCGGGGCGGATTGGCATTCGTAAACGGTTCCACCAGCTTCGCGCCAGCCGCATCTGCGATTGTCGGCTTAGACGTCATCTGCCGGAAGCGGGTTCCCATGCCATTCTCTTTTCGACCTTTCCGCCGAAATCTCGGGCTTTCGTTCACGCTTGCCGCGACTGCGGCCCTTAGCGGCTGCCAGATCCCTTTGGTCACCGATACCAGCCGCATGAACCCGGATGTCTTCGTCCAGGAGACCGCGCCGGTCTTCAACGTCGCGCCCTATGCCGATCCTCCGTCGAATCAGCCGCCTCCGATGCCCGGCGCCATTCCGCACAAGCGTCAGCTCTATCCGTCGAACTTCCATCAGACCTATGGTCTGCCTGTCTCCAATCCCGTCCACCGGACCATGTACGGCGTGATCCGCGACGACGGCCACACGCTTCCGGCCATTCCCTATTCGCGGATCGATCCCCGTTACCTGCGCCAGGAGGTCGATTACCGCACCAACGAGGCGCCGGGCACGATCGTCGTCGATACCAGGGAGCGCTTCCTCTATCTCGTGCAGCCGGGCGGCAAGGCGATCCGCTACGGCGTCGGCCTCGGCAAGGCCGGTTTTGCCTGGCAGGGCCGCGGCGTGATCCAGCGCAAGGCGGAATGGCCGCGCTGGACGCCGCCCGACGAGATGGTCGCCCGCCAGCCGGAGCTGCGCAAGTTCGCCGCCGCCGAAGGCGGTGCCAACCCGGGCCTCAACAATCCGCTGGGCGCCCGCGCGCTCTATATCTTCAAGGATGGCCAGGACACGCTCTACCGGGTACACGGCACCCCGGACTGGCAGTCCGTCGGCAAGCAGACCTCGTCCGGCTGCGTGCGCATGTTCAACCAGGATGTCATCGATCTTTTCGACCGCGTGCCTTCAGGCACGCCGATCGTGGTCCTCTGATCCCGAAAACACGGCCTGCCATCGATGGAAAGAGCGGCATTGCCGCTCTTTTTTCGTTTCATCCCGTTCTTCATTTATCGCACGGGTTTGAACCGCCGTGTCGAGGTCGTGAATGGTTGGTTAAGGAACGCCGACCTATCCTGCCCGCTTGAGGAGCGAGTCGGAACCTTTCGGCCGCCCTGCCGTTAAAGAGCGATTTTGCTGTTCCCTGCGTTTCCTATCGAGCGGTCCTGCCTCAGATGATCCTGACCCCTTCCTTTTCCCGCCGGAGTTTCTTGTCTCTCCTCGGCGCGGGCGCGGCCTCCACGCTTGCCGGCTGCGCCTCTTCCGTTCCGCGCCCATTGGCGACGACGGTCGCCTTCCGCCCGGAGCCCATCGAAGGCCCCTCGTCGGAACTGGATGTCATGTACGGCTCGGTGGTCGATGGCGGCTTTGTCATTCCGGCCATCCCCTATCGCCAGATCAATCCCCGCTATTATCGCCAGCAGGTCGTCGATCCGACCGGCGAGCGTCCCGGCACGGTGGTGGTCGATACCGCCTCGCGTTTCCTCTACCTGATCGAACCGGGCGGCACGGCGATGCGCTACGGTGTCGGCATCGGCCGCGAAGGTTTCGCCTGGCAGGGCGAAGGCGTCATCCAGTGGCGGCAGCGATGGCCGAAATGGACCCCGCCGGACGAGATGGTCGCCCGCCAGCCGGAACTCACCAAGTACTCGGCCAAGAACGGCGGCATGCCGCCCGGCCTGCTCAACCCGCTCGGCGCCCGCGCGCTCTACATCTTCAAGAACGGCCAGGACACGCTCTACCGCCTGCACGGCTCGCCGGAATGGAACTCGATCGGCAAGGCCGTGTCCTCCGGCTGCGTGCGGCTGATGAACCAGGACATCATCGACCTCTACGACCGCGTGCCGGAAAAGGCGCGGATCGTGGTGTGGCAGTAAGGGCAACGATCGATCCTGAAGAGCCGATTGGGCCGGCGAGCAGGCCGGGCCAGGACACAAACCTGCGGCTCCCAGACGCATTTGTCACATGAACCTGCTATCGGCTTCGCATGCAGCCGGGCAGGGAGTTCTTCATGGTCGAGATCGACACCGCTCTCGTGAAAAATCTGATCGCCGCCCAGTTTCCCGATTGGGCGGATCTCCCCGTTCGACCGGTCGCGACCAGCGGCTGGGACAACCGCACCTTCCATCTCGGCGATGAAATGTCGGTGCGCCTGCCGAGCGCCGAACGGTACGTCGCGCAGGTGGAGAAGGAGCATCGCTTCCTGCCGCTGCTCGCCCCGCAACTGCCGCTTGCCATTCCCGTGCCCCTCGGGCTCGGAAGGCCGGGGGAGGGTTATCCCTGGCCCTGGTCGGTCTATCAATGGATCGAGGGCGAGCGCTCGGGGCTGCAAAACATCGCGAACCTGACGGAGTTTTCCGAAGATCTGGCCGATTTCCTTCTGGCGCTCTGGAAAATCGACGCTTCCGATGGTCCGCCGGCGGGCAGGCATAATTTCCATCGCGGCGGATCGCTGGAGGTCTATGACGCGGAGACGCGCCGCTCGATCGAAATCCTCTCGGGCGAAATCGATGTGCCGCGGATCACCGAGATCTGGGAAAAAGCGCTTGCCTCTCGCTGGATGGGAAAGCCCGTCTGGGTGCATGGCGATGTCGCCGAGGGCAATCTGCTCGTCCGCGATGGACGGCTTTCCGCGGTGATCGATTTCGGCAGTTCCGGCACAGGCGATCCCGCCTGCGATCTGGTCATCGCCTGGACCCTGTTCGACGATCCGGCGGCCCGCGCTTTCCGCAACCGGGTGGGGCTCGATGCGCAGACCTGGGAACGGGCGCGCGGCTGGTGCCTATGGAAGGCACTGATCACGGTTGCCGGCGAGCCCGGCACCAACCCGCTCGTCAAGGCGCAGCATCGCGGCTGGATCGATCGGATCGTTGTGGATCACTTGGGCGCTCTCTGATCCGGCCGGGTGTGAGCAGTTTCAATGAGAGCCGCGTCCCCGAAGGAAGCTCTTGCCCGCTTGCGCCACGAAAGCTCTGCTTGACGTCGCGGTGACGCGGCTTCTTTTTGGTTGCATATTTTCAATGCGCAGCAAATAGTAGATCTGGATGGGTCAGGGTTAAGGGGGGAGCCCGATATGGACATACTTAGGGGATCGGCTGCCCCTTATTTTTTGACCTTGCTCGTATCAATTTTCTCTTGGCTTTTTCTAGAGATCAAAAAAGATCTGTCGGATTCCGCAATCCTAAGCTATCAGGCAAGTGTTGCCGAGGCTAATGGTAGTATTCTGGAAACACTCACGATTAGCAATCTATCTGAAAAGGCGGATCTAAAAAACGCCAGGATAGACATGGTCTGTGCAAATAAGTCGAGTTGCTTTACCAAAAGCAAGCAACTGGATGGTGCCATTGCGCTCAATAAGTTCGGATCTCCGTGGAATATTGCAATTAATCCCACAACATCAGAGGCTGTTGTCTCGTTTGATCTAAATCTCCCGCCGAATGCCTCAACGTCAATTGTTATGTCGCTGGAAAAGAGCGACAACACGCCGATCTTTGGTTTTTCCTATAAGAATATCTTGGACAAGAATACGCCGGTAATATTTGCCAACGAGAACCATCTCTACGCATTCTTGGCGCAGTGGTACCAAACTATCATCATGATTGTACTTTTGATGGCTATGGTGTTGCTGTTCAGCTATCTCCTGATAGCGTTTTTTGGTGCTTTCTTTGGTAGGAAGAATACACCGCCCGCCGAGCCGGCGAAGCTCGGTCTGCCCGTTGTTCTGGCTGATGGAAAGCGTGCCAATTTCGAAATCGTTCTAGCCGTAAAGGAGGATTGAGGATGAAGAGTCTTCGACGCATCTGCATTCTCGTTTATGCCGCATTTCAAGGCGTGCCGCAGGTTTATGCCGACGAGATCAGATTTCGAACGATTGTCGAATCTGACCCAAAGACCATGATTGAGGCCACGATTTTTCAGGGCATGCCGAATAGCCCCGGTACTCTTGTGGCCATAGTCAAGCGCGGAAAAATAGCCCAGAAAATTGATGCAAAGCCATGTACCGCTGCGACGATTTATTTCGCTCGACCCAAGTTCGAGGCCATCTATCAATACGATCCTTCGGAGATGTATTCGTGCACCGACGGGCCGGAGATAACCTTTAAATTCAATAAAAGAATGGTCGCTTCGGCCTACGAGATGTTCTTGAATAGTGACGATCCAAACGAATGGGGTATCGATGCCATGTATACCCCGGCTATCAAGGAGCTGAAAGCTGCTTATGCCGTCGGCGAAGTTGGCAAGGCCGTCAAGCTATCGTCGGAATTGAGCAGTGCGCTGGCGAAATCGGGAGATACCGGTAAAGCCAACGCATTCAGGACGTTGTCTCTGGCGACGACGGGGATTTTCGTGAATTCTCTGACGGCATCTGGTTCCGAAGATATGGATATAGACGCTGGCCTGGAAAAGTGGAACGGCAGGTTTGAAATGACGCCCGGGTTGAAAGAGAAGGTCGTCGAATTCCAGTCGACATGCGGCGCGAGTATAGATCGCGGCCGCGTCGGTTGGAAAACAATGTCATGCCTGCCTGGTGGCGCGGATATTCAGCTGCGTGCCTATGTCCCGGGTTCAGCGGTTGGGGGCTGAGGGCCTCCCGCCTTGGTCAGCCTCTGCTTCAGCGCGATCAGCTCGTCGCGCAGCGCCACGGCTTCCTCGAGGCTGCAGCCGACGGCCTTGCCGATCGCTTCGGTAACGCCTACCGCCTGGGCTTTCAGCTCCTGGCCCTTTTTCGTCAGTGAGATCCTCACCTGCCGCTCGTCGTCGCGGTCGCGCTTGCGGGCGACGAGGCCGGATTGTTCGAGCCGTTTGAGGAGAGGGGAGAGCGTGCCGGAATCGAGGCCGAGCCGGTCGCCGATCGCCTTTACCGGCTGGTCGTCCTCTTCCCATAGCGCGATCATCACCAGATATTGCGGGTAGGTGAGGCCGAGCGGTTCGAGCAACGGCTTGTAGGTGCGGTTGAAGGCATGTGCGGCGCCATAGATCGCAAAACAGAGCTGCCCATCGAGGCTGATCTCGAAATCCTGGGCGTCGCGCGCTTTTTTCTGCATGGCCGGTCCTGTCTTCACGGTCTTGTGCTCTATCTTTTTCGTCGAGTGCATTTTCGCAGGCTTGACGGCAAAATGCAATGCGCGTAATTAGATCGTGCGCAATTGAATTGCGGACAAGATTTTAACTCGAAACTTATCACCAAAGACCAAGGGAGTTAGACCCATGCCTATTCTTTACACCACCAAGGCTTCCGCCACCGGCGGCCGCGCCGGCCATGGCGCCTCCGAAGACGGCGTCCTCGACGTCACGCTGACCGTTCCGAAGGAACTCGGCGGCGACGGCGCCCGCGGCACCAACCCGGAACAGCTTTTCGCCACCGGTTATTCCGCCTGCTTCCTCGGCGCGCTGAAGTTCGTCGCGGCCAAGGAAAAGGTAAAGATCCCCGACGACGCCAAGGTGACGGCAACCGTCGGCATCGGCCCGCGCGAGGACGGCGGCGGCTTCGGCATCGAAGTCTCGCTCCTGGTCGATATCCCGGGCGTCGAAAAGTCGGTCGCCGAAGATCTCGCCGCCAAGGCCCACATCGTCTGCCCCTATAGCCACGCCATGCGCACCTCGACCGAAGTGCCGGTCAGGGTCGCCTGATCGGCGGTTAGGCCCCGCCGCCGAAAGCCAACCCTCTGACACTGAAACCGCCCGCTGCGCATCGCACGGGCGGTTTTCTGTTTGTGCGCGGGATCTGCCGGGGTGGATGATCGCTTCAGAGGGGATGCGGCGGCCGCTTTCGGCCCGAAGCTGCCATCCCTAAACCAGTCCCCCCGGAAGTCTGCGATAGGGTGGGGAGCGGGCGATCCGCTATTGGGGCGAACCACCGAGACAGATATACAACAATTTGGGGGCGGACGCGTGAGACGCGACGGCTTTGACACAAGTGGTGGACTTCCGATTTCTAACAATCGAGGTTGAAAGGAGATTTCGGTGCTCATTGAGGAAGTAAGGTTTCGCTTTGGGGCTGGTCAAGGGGCAAGCCCGTTGGTGTTGGACGAGCCTGCCGTTACCATCTTCGTCGGACCAAACAACTCAGGGAAGAGTATGGTTCTGCGCGAAATTGCCGAATTCAGCAGCCAGGGAAATACGCATCGTACAATTCTTGATAGGCTCAAATTTCGCAAACATACTGTTGAAGAAATCGACGCGATCCTTGATGCCTGGACGGACCACAGCCGCAATCCGGGAGAAGTGGATCACCCTGATCACGTGTACGTCAAGTTTGGACCGTGGCGGACGCAAATCCACGTCCCAGGTTTCCGCCAAACTATGCAGAATCCTGATGGCGACATAAATGGCTTCGCTCAAAGCTACGCGGCCCGTCACATGCTCATTCTCGATGGACCAAGCCGGATTGGCCTGATCGCGGAACAGGGCAGAGGCAATCTGAAGGACCCGCAAAGCACTTTTGCTAGGCTTCTAACGGACGATCCTCGCCGACAGTCGCTACGAAGTGTTCTTTTCGATGCCTTCGGCCTTTATCTAGGCATGGACATTTCCGAGGGTGCGTCAATCCACTTGCGATATGGGAATACAGCCCCACCAAATGAGCGCACCGTAGAGGACGCCACGCTGGAATGGATGAGGAATGCTCGCCCCATCCATCAGTGGAGCGACGGAATGAAGGCTTTTACGGGCATGCTGTTGGTACTGCGCGCAGGTGACCCGAAGATCATGATCATCGACGAGCCGGAAGCCTTTCTGCACCCTACGCTGGCCTATAAGCTTGGTCGCGAAATCGCCGAGACTGCGAGCCAAGGCGATAAGCAGGTTTTTGTATCGACCCATAGCAGCCAGTTCCTGATGGGCGCGATCCAGTCGGGCGCGAAGGTCAATGTCGTCCGGCTGACGTATCAGCAAGGCAGTGCCACTGCTCGCATGCTTTCGAACGACGATATCCGTGTCATGATGCAAGAGCCGCTTTTGCGGTCTGCAAATGCTCTGTCGGGCGTCTTTTACGAAGGCGTCGTGGTTACCGAAGCGGACGCGGACCGCGCCTTCTACCAAGAGCTCAATGAGCGGCTGCTTGCGGAGGATTCTGGACGAGGAGCTCCGAACACCCTTTTCCTCAACGCTAATGGAAAGGATTCAGTGAACAAGATCGTCGGGCCGCTTCGGGCACTCGGGATACCCGTTGCCGCCATTCTTGACATCGACGCACTCAATCCCGAGACCAACTTCCCAGTTCTCTTGGAAGCCACAAATTACCCGAAGCCCCACGATTCAATAAAATTGGAGCGCGCAGGCGTCTGGTCAGACCTTATCGCAGATGACAAGAAGCCCAAGTCGGATGGCGGAATTGCCCTGCTCAATGGCGCTGCGAAGGAAAAGGCCGAGAACCTTTTTGACCGCCTCGATCAATATGGCCTGTTCGTCCTGAGGCATGGCGAAGTCGAGCACTGGCTGCCGGGATTGAATGTTCCCAGAAGCAAAAGGTGGCTGCGCAACATCTTCGAAGCACTGGGTAGCGACCCGAAAGCTCTCAACTATGTTCATCCCGATGACGACGATGTCTGGGCATTTCTCGATAAGGTCGCCGCCTGGATCAAGGACAAGGCACGACGCGGGATTCCTCTCTGACGCTCGGTGTGCGGAAGCGAGTGACACTTTCCTATGCCTGAAGTGCTCCCCGATCGACTACCCACGCCGTTACCAATCTGTGACCGCAAGGCCGTCAATCCGCTTGCTGATCTAGGCACTAATGGCAGGTCGTGAGAGTTCTGCACGCTCGTCAGGCGAACGAGAAACGAGCGTTTCGCCGAATTCGCCTGAACTCGCGGGATGGCAGGTTTTGGGGCTGCGGGCATACGAGCTGAATGGCCGTAAAAAGGTCGAGAGGCGACTATGATCGAGGTGTCCTGCTACGTCCGCTATTGCCACAAAACGGCCGTGGCATCTCGACGGCAGGGGGCGGGCCGCGCAGGCCCCCTTCTGACCCCTCGTCTCTTTGAAATCTGGCGCAGGTTCCAATCCACGGCCCTCCGTTGACGAGGGCATTTTTCACCACGACAGGCCGAAGAATGTGGTAATCGCCAGACGGATAACAACCGGAGTGCAATAGTGAGCGAAACGACCGTAGCAGATGCAACAACCCGCATTTATGAATCGCTTCAGGCGGATAATGCAGACATCGACGCGCATATCGCCACTCTCAAGGCAGCGTTGACACGGGCTGGCTTGAAAGAGGCCGTATTCGACCCGGCCAGGCTCGTGCAGAACAATCGTTCCGGCAGGAAGCTGATGCAGGCCTACTTTCGACAGCGCGGTGTGACGGTGAAATTTTCGGCTTCGTGAAGCCTTCCAGTCACGTCACGCGGACCGCCGCATGATGGCGGTCCCGGCCACCCTCGACAAGGCCTGACACCGCGCTTTGACCTTCGGGCACGACTCAAGGATCGCGCTGTTGGGGACATCGATACGGTGAAACCCGTATTGTCGTCGATATGCCGCGACATGACGGTTGATCGGCGCAGCCGTTGGCCGGCTGGCCGACGATAACGTCCGCTCTACCTGATCCCGCCCAGCATCCCACGCAGCGCCGCGGGTCCGCCCTCGCCGAGCTCGGCGTCGATTTCGGCATGCATGCGTACCCAGATCGGCAGTGCCACAGACAGCATGGCCATTCCGTCCTTCGTCAGCCGCAGGAGCTTGCCGCGCCGGTCTTTCGGGTCGATGCCGGTTTCCACCAGGCCGCGTCGTTCGAGCACTTTGAGCGCCGCCGTCAGCGTCGTGCGGTCCATCGCAAGCAGCGTGGAAACCTGAGCCATCGTCGCCGGCTGCGGCCGGTTGAGCGACATCATCAGGGAGAACTGCCCGTTATTGAGGCCGATCGGCTTCATCGCGTTGTCGAACCGGCGGGCAAGCGCCCGTGCCGCCCGCTGCACATGAAGGCACAGGCATGTATCGCGCACGTGCAGCGTGGCGGAGAAGGGGATCACGTCCGATTCGGCAATGTTTGACAGCATGGGAAGAGTATGTTGATATCAACCTATCCTGTCAAGCAAAGGAGGAGGCCTGCCATGGATGTCACCGCAACACCGAAAAACCCTGTCGTGAGCCGCGAGGAGTGGCTGGAAGCGCGGCGAAAGTTGCTGGCTCTCGAAAAGGAGGAAACCCGTCTGCGCGACAGGGTGCGCGCCGAACGCCAGGCCATGCCCTGGGTGGAGATCGACAAGGATTATGCGTTCGACACCCCGAAGGGCAGAAGGACGCTTGCCGAGCTGTTCGACGGCCGCAGCCAGCTGATCGTCTATCATTTCATGCTCGGCCCGGACTGGGAGGCCGGCTGCCCCGGCTGTTCCTTCCTTTCCGATCATGTCGACGGGGCGCTGCCGCATCTCAACAACCACGACGTCACCTATGTCGCGGTCGCCCGTGCGCCGCTCGACAGGATCGAGGCCTACAAGAGGCGCATGGGTTGGAAATTCCCCTGGGTCTCGTCCTTCGGCAGCGATTTCAACTTCGACTTCCACGTCTCCTTCACCGGGGAAGACCTTGCCGGGGAGAAGGTGTACTATAACTTCCGCGAGGTCCCGCCGTCGGAGGCGCATGATGAACTGCCGGGCCTTTCCGCCTTCTACAGGAACGAGGCGGGCGAGGTCTTCCACACCTATTCCAGCTATGCCCGCGGCGGCGAAGAGCTGATCGGCACGCTGATGATCCTCGACCGGGCGCCGCTTGGCCGCAACGAGAGTTCGACGATGAATTTCGTCAAGCGTCACGACGAATACGAACAGAAACCGCAAGAGACGGCTTCATCCTGCTGCCATTAACGGGGTTCATTCTGGCCTTTGAAAAGGAGGAGGACATGAGCAAGATGGAAATGCCCAGACCGCGGGCCGAACACGGCTTTCTGGAAAGAATGGTCGGCCTCTGGGAGGTGACGTCCACCGGCATGGGGCACGACGAAAAATGGATCGAGGTCTGCCGGTCGCTGAACGGCATCTGGTTCGTTGCCGAAGGCAGCGGCGAGATGCCGGGCGGCGGCGGCCCCGCCACCACCATCCTCACCCTCGGCTACGATCCCGAAAAGGGGAAATATATCGGCAGCTGGATTGGTTCGATGATGACCTACATGTGGGTCTATGAAGGCGATGTTTCCGCCGACGGCACGACGCTCAGCCTCTATACGACCGGCCCGGATTATTCCGAGCCGGGCAGGATGGGCGACTACCGCGAACAGATCATCTTCGCCGACGATGATCACCGCACCTTCAATTCCAGCGCAAGACAGCCGGACGGCTCCTGGAAACAGTTCATGGAAGCGCAGTACACCCGCAAGCGCTGAGCCTTGCGAGTGCTTGTCCAACGCGTCGGTCGACGCAGTCATTCGTAGAGGAGACGACCATGTTGCAGACCGTTACCGGGTCTCGATCCGAGACCCATGGCAAATTCATCTGGGTCGAGCTGATGACGCCCGATACCGACGCCGGCGGAAAATTCTATTCGTCGGTGGTCGGCTGGAAGGTCAAGGCGATGAGCATGCCCGACCTGCCCGCCTATTACCTGTTCGAAATGGGCGAAGGCGACAATTGCCCGGGCATCGGCGGCATGATGAACTTCCCGCCGGAACTCGAAGGCAAGATCCCGCCGAACTGGACCGGCTATGTCGCGGTCGACGACGTCGACCAGATGGCCAAGGATTTCGTCGCCCATGGCGGCCGCGTCCAGCGCGAGCCGGAGGATATTCCCGGCATCGGCCGTTTCGCCGTCGTCGCCGATCCGCATGGTGCGGTCATCTGCATCATGACGCCGCTGCCGATGGAAAATCCACCGGTCGAGCTCGCCTGGGATGCGGTCGGCAATGTCGGCTGGCGCGAGCTTTATGCCGGCAACGGCAGGCAAGCGCTCGATTTCTACGGCAAGATGTTCGGCTGGACGCTGGACCATGATTTCGACATGGGGCCGATGGGCACCTACCACATCTTCTCCCATAACGGCCGGCCGATCGGCGGCATGATGACCAAGCCGGCGGAAGTGCCGGTGCCCTGCTGGTGCTACTATTTCATCGTCGACTCGATCGACGCCGCGATCGCCCGGCTGACATCAGGCGGCGGCAAGGTCGTCCACGGGCCGATGGAAGTGCCCGGCGGTTCCTGGATCGTCCAGGCGCTTGACCCGCAAGGCGCCTTCTTCGCGCTGACCGGGAAGAAGTAACCGGAACAACCGTTTGGCGGGTACGGGCCCTCACTGCGAAGCGCATGCGAGGCGTCGAAAGATGCCGGGCATGTCCCGACAGGGTGGGGGCCTGCCCGTTTCCGCGCCTCGATAAACTGATTGCAAAATGAGATCGGTTTGCTATAGTGATCCAATTGCAATCAGCAACTGGTTGAGGGAGGGCGCGACCTGGCGATCGACATGCCGGGGGAATTGACCGCGCTGCTGGTCGAGGCTGCTTGAGGAGGCGTGATGGCGAAGCTTGTTTTTGGAATGAACCTGTCGCTCGACGGTTATGTCGACCACGAGAAAATGCAGACAGGTCCCGAACTCTTCCGTCACTGGACGGAGCATGTGCGCGACCTGACGGGCAGTGTCTACGGTCGCCGCATGTACGAGACCATGCGTTACTGGGACGAGGACCGTCCCGAGTGGAGTGCGGAACACCGCGAGTTCGCGGCGGCCTGGCGGCGCCAGCCGAAATGGGTCGTGTCGCGCTCGCTGACATCTGTCGGCCCCAACGCCACGCTTGTCGGTGATGACCTCGAGACGGTGATCCGCGACCTGAAGGCCCGGCTTGCCGGGGAGCTTTCCGTGTCCGGGCCGCATCTGGCGCAAAGCATGACGGACCTCGGTCTCATCGATGAATATCGGCTCTATTTCCACCCGGCCGTGCTCGGCCACGGAAAGCCGTTTTTTGCCGGTCCCCGGCCGCCGCTCCGTCTTGTGTCCACCGATCGCGTCGGCGAGGACGTGATCAGGCTGACCTACGTCCCCGCCTGACCGCGTCCATCAGTTCGCCTGCGAGCGCCTCCTGCCCGTCGATGTCGGGATGGTTGGTCGGTTCGCACGACATCGCGGCCGGACCTGGCGTCGCCCAGCTTGCCCGGAACGGTCCGGCTGCTATAAGCGGCCACCGCCGACCGGCGAAATTTCGATATCAGGAGAGACGCCGATGGCAGGCGATGACGACGAATACGTCTATGACGAAGCGACGGGTGAATGGCGCCCGGCTTCGGAAATGGCCGCTGCGGCCGGCGCAGGCATCATCGAGGTGCGCGACGCGTCCGGCAACGTGTTGAAGGACGGCGATTCCGTCACGCTCATCAAGGACCTGAAGGTCAAGGGCGCCGGTCAGACCCTGAAGCAGGGCACGGTGATCAGGTCGATCAGGCTGACCGACAACCCGGAAGAAATCGACTGCCGGCATGACGCGATCAAGGGCCTGGTGCTCAGGACGGAGTTTGTGCGGAAAAGGTGATGATTGGGGGCGACGGGTTTCGTTGCGCCCTGGGGGCACCCCTCTCTGCCCTGCCGGGCATCTCCCCCTCAAGGGGGGAGATCGGCCAGAGGCCGGCTCTCCGTTCCCTCTTGAGCCCGGAGGCAAGCCCGGCTGCACCATATCTGCCTTGGCCAAAGCGTCAGCCTTTGGCGACAGCATGTACAAACGCTAGGTCTTGACCGTGATCGGGGCAGAGACCGCGCCCCATCCGATCTCCCCCCTTGAGGGGGAGATGCCCGGCAGGGCAGAGGGGGGTATCCCGGCCACAACGGCCAATCGTCAGCGACTGGACGATCTCGCCGCCGCCATCCGGTCCCTCAATAAACCCTACCGCTTCAAGCTACCCAAAATCCCGCGCACGATCGCCCGGCCCACCTGGGTTGCGACGGTCCGCGTCACGCTCTTCATCGCAGCTTCGATGATCGTCTCGCGCTGGTAGCCGGAGCGGCGCGGCTGCGCACGGTCGCGGTCGTCGTCCTTGTCGCCGAAGCCGGGCAGGGTCCAGCCGGTGGTTTCGCCGGAGCCGGCCGGCGGGGCGGCCTGCAGCTCGTCCTGCGCCTTTTTCGCGGCGGCGGCATCGGCGGCCTGCTTGGCGCGGCCGGCGAGGATTTCGAAGGCCGATTCCCGGTCCAGGTCCTCGTCATAGACGCCGAGCACCGGGCTCTTGTCCATGATCGTCTGGCGTTCCTGATCGCTGAGCGGGCCGATGCGGCCCGACGGCGGGCGCACCAGCGTGCGTTCCACGATGGACGGCGCACCCTTGCCTTCGAGCGTCGAGACCAGCGCCTCGCCGGTGCCGAGATTGGTGATCGCGGTGGCGCAGTCGAAATCCGGGTTGGGACGGAACGTGTCGGCCGCCGTCTTCACCGCCTTCTGCTCGCGCGGCGTATAGGCGCGCAGCGCGTGCTGCACCCGGTTGCCGAGCTGGGCGAGCACGGTTTCCGGCACGTCGAGCGGGTTCTGGGTGACGAAATAGACGCCGACGCCCTTGGAGCGGATCAGCCGCACGACCTGTTCGACGCGCTCGGTCAGCACCTTCGGCGCGTCGTTGAACAAAAGATGCGCCTCGTCGAAGAAGAACACCAGTTTCGGCTGTTCCGGATCGCCTACTTCCGGCAGTTCCTCGAACAGTTCCGAGAGCAGCCACAGCAGGAAGGTCGCATAGAGCCGCGGGTTCATCATCAGCTTGTCGGCGGCGAGCACCGAGATCTGCCCATAACCACTGTTCGGGTTGGTGCGCATGATATCGGTGATCTTCAGTGCCGGTTCGCCGAAGAAATGCTCGGCGCCCTGCTGTTCCAGGACCAGAAGCGCCCGCTGGATCGAACCGACCGAGGCCTTCGAGATCAGCCCGAACTGGGTCGACAGCTCGCTGGCATTCTCGCCCATGTAGTTCAGCAGCGAGGCGAAATCCTTGAGGTCGAGCAGCGGCAGGTTCGCCTTGTCGGCGATCTTGAAGGCGATGTTGATGACGCCTTCCTGCGGCTCGGATGCGTCCATCAGGCGCGACAGAAGCAGCGGCCCCATCTCGGCGATAGTGGTGCGCACCCTGTGGCCCTTCTCGCCGAACAGATCCCAGAAGATCACCGGGAACTGCTCGAAATCATAGTCCTGGAAACCGATCTGCTCGGCGCGCTTGAGGAGAAAATCCTTCGCTTCGCCCTTCATGGCAATACCGGACAGGTCACCCTTGATATCGGCGGCGAAAACCGGCACGCCGGCCTTCGAAAAACCTTCGGCGAGCACCTGCAGGGTCACCGTCTTGCCGGTGCCGGTGGCGCCGGTGACGAGGCCGTGGCGGTTGCCGAACTTCAGTTCCAGATATTCAGCCTTGTTGAGCGAATCGTCCGGCTTGCGGCTGCCGCCGATGAAGAGCTTTCCCGTATCGTCCATGCAACTATGCGCTCCCTGACCGCGTTCTCTGGCAATTGCTTATAGGATGTGCGGAGGCGCCGGGCAACGGCAACGAGATCGATGCGCCCCGCCTGCAACGGGAGGCTGGGCAGGAATGGCGATCGGCGAAACGAGGGCCGGATTGGAAAAGAACAGGGGCCGCGAGGCGGAGGCCCCGCAGGAAATCCCGGCTCCCGGCCTGAAGGATGTCTTCTGGCGGGTTTATGGAAGCCTCGCGCAGGACCGCATCACGCTGATCGCCGCCGGCGTCACCTATTATCTTCTGCTGGCGCTGTTTCCGGCAGCAAGCGCCCTGGTATCGATCTACGGTTTCGTCTCGGACCCGGCATCGATCGTCGACCGCATCGCTTTCCTGAGTTCGGTCATGCCGGCGGATGCGCTGAACATCTTTCTCGACCAGCTGCGGGCGCTGACCGCGGAGCGCAATGCGACGCTGTCGATCGCCCTGATCGGCGGCCTTGCGCTGGCGCTGTGGAGCGCCAACAACGGCATGAAGGCGCTGTTCGAGGCGATGAACGTCGCTTATGCGGAAGAGGAAAAGCGCGGCATCGTGCGCCTCAACCTCATCTCGCTTCTGTTCACCCTCGGCGCCCTGCTTCTGGCGATCGTCATCCTGTTTGCGATGGGCGTGGTGCCGGCCGTCCTCAAATATCTCTGGCTCGACCGGTGGACCGAAATCATCATCCGCCTGGTGCGCTGGCCGGTCATGATGCTGTTCGTCGCGGGCGGCATCATGACGCTCTACCGCTTCGGCCCGAGCCGCGAGCCGGCGAAACTCAAATGGCTCACCTGGGGTGCGGCATTCTCGACCGTCGCCTGGCTCGCCGCCTCGATTGCAGTTTCTTTCTATCTGGGGAATATTGCCGATTACAACGCCACCTACGGCACGCTCGGCGCGCTGATCGGTTTCATGGTCTGGACATGGATATCGGTCATCATCGTCATCGTCGGTGCGGAGATCAACGCCGAGCTCGAACACCAGACGGCCCGCGATTCGACCACAGGCAGGCCGAAGCCGCTCGGCGCCCGCGGCGCCTACATGGCCGACACGGTGGGTGAGGCGTCGGGCGAAGCCTGAAGCCGGAGATGCTCTACGCTCCCTGTTGGCTTCGGCAAAGACTATGTGTATTACCTTGACGTGAACGTCAAAACCTTCAGGAGAGATTGATGAACGAACTGGTTTCCCGCGTTGCCGAAAATGTCGGCATTGCCCCTGACGTCGCCGAAAAGGCGATCGGCATGATGCTCGGTTTCCTGCAGCGCGAAGCCGATGACGGCGCGGTTGCCAGGATGATCGAGGCGATCCCCGGCGCTGCCGAACTGGTTGCCAAGTTCAACGGCGAAGGTTCGGGCGGCGGCGGTCTGCTCGGCGGCCTGATGGCGAGCTTCGGCGGCGGCGTCATGGCGCTCGGCCAACAGCTGATGTCCCAGGGCCTCGGCATGGGCGAGATCACCGGGCTTGCCAAGGAAACCATGGCGGTCGCCCGCGAACATGCCGGCGACGAAGTGGTCGACGCGGTGATCGCGTCTGTTCCCGGCCTGTCGCAGTTCGTCTGATCGGCACCTTCGGACACATCAAGCCGCTGGCCGTGAGGCCGGCGGTTTTTTTGTTGGATCCAAAGCCGACGAGGCCGCTCGAAGGGCCAATTGACACCTTGCGGGCTTGTCCAGCGTTTCGCATTCTCCATGTCAGTGTCGTTGCGGATGGGAGGTTACCATGTCCTCTGATGACGAGGCCGCCATGGTGCGGATAACGGGAAGGGTACAAGGCGTCGGTTTCCGTGCCTGGACGCGGGAAGAGGCAGAACGGCTGGGTTTGACCGGTTGGGTCCGCAATGAGCCGGATGGATCCGTCCTTGCCTTGATTGCGGGACCAGCCGCCGGCCTATCGCAAATGCTTGAGCGTTTCCGGCACGGCCCGCCCGGCGCTTCGGTTTCCGGCGTGGAGCGAGGGCCGGCAGCACTCGCGGAAAAGCCGGTCGATTTCCGTGTCACGAGACGACCGGGTCGATCGTGTGGTTTGTCGTAGGCTGGCCAACCTTCCGCCCCATCATCCGGTCTCTTCGGGCTGAAGCCAACCTTTCCAATTGTTAATCTGCCAAGCCCGTGACCGCGACAGAAAAGCCATTGACTTTTCGGCATTTAGGGCACATCTGAACACCCGAGCGACGCCTGTCCGGGCGTCCTTCTTTCAAAGGACAATTGAGATGAACCCCGACAGTCGAAGTTCGACGTCATCATACCGACCCGTCTCTGCGGGGCTCTAGTCCTTCTCGATAAGGATGCGCGCTCCGAAGGGACCGATGGTCCGAAAAGGAGCCGTCATGCTGCGCATCCATGCCTACGACCTTGATCGCCTTATTTCCGTCGCTTCCGATATGCCGGCGCTTGCCGCAGCGCAGCCGGTGTCCGACGTCCCGGATGCGGCAATGCCCGTTCCCGCCACGCCGGCCGTCGTCTGGTACGACCTCCTCAGCCCCACGCCGGAGGAAGAGCGCGCCGTCGGCGAGCGTCTCGGCATCACCGTGCCGACCATGGACGAGATGGAGGATATCGAGCTTTCCGCCCGCCTCTACCAGGAGGACGGCGCCGAGTTTATGACCATGACGGTGCTGACCCGGCCCGATGCAGGCACGCCGCGCAAGGTGCCGGTCACCTTCATCGTCAAGGGCCAGGTGCTGGTGACCGTGCGTTATGCCGAGCCGCGCCCGTTCGACGCATTCATGGCGCGCGCCCGCAAGCCGAACGGTACCGGCCTGCATTGCGGTAACGGCGAGCTGATCATGACCGGGATTATCGAGGCGATCATCGACCGCATGGCCGACACGTTGGAACGGCTCGGCACCGAGATCGACCAGATTTCCCAGGAAGTGTTTTCCGCCAAGGCAGCCAAGGCCAACAAGAAGACCCGCGACCTGCAGGACCTCATCCGCGAGGTCGGCCAGAAGGGTGAGTTCATCACCGTCGTCCGCGAAAGCCTCGTCAGCGTTTCCCGGGTGGTTGCCTATTACGCAGCGCTCGACGGCGTCGACCGCAAGCTGACCAAGGAACTGCGCCAGCGCCTGAAACTGCTGCAGCGGGACGCCACCTCGCTCGGCGACCACTCGGCCTTCCTGTCCGGCAAGATCAATTTCCTGCTGGATGCGACGCTCGGGCTGATCAACCTTGAACAGAACCAGATCATCAAGATCTTCTCGGTCGCCTCGGTCGTGTTCCTGCCGCCGACCCTGGTCGCCTCGATCTATGGCATGAACTTCGCCAACCAGCCGGAACTGCAATGGACCTACGGCTACCACATGGCGATCGCCATGATGATCGTCTCGATGGCCCTTCCGTATCTCTATTTCAAGCGCAAGGGCTGGCTTTGATGGCCTTCCGCTGAAACGAAAAATGCGCCGGAGATCTCCGGCGCATCGTGTCGGCTTCCTCAAAAAACCTCAAACATCCCATTCCGGAGCGAGATGCCCCGGGTTGACGATGCGGCCGGTCGGCCTGGCGAGCTTGTGGATCGCCAACATCTCGTCTTCCGACAGGGCGAAATCGAAAACGTCGAAATTTTCCGGCAGGCGGGAGACGGTTGCGGTCTTGGAGAGCGCGATGACGTCCTTCTGCTGGATCGCCCAGCGCAATGCCACCTGCGCGGCGGTCTTGCCGTGCCTGGAGCCGATATCCTTCAGCACCGGGTCGCCCGGCACCGCGCCGTTCGCCATCAGGTAATAGGAGGTCAGCGACATGCCATGTTTGCGCACCTCGCCGAGAACCTTGGTCTGGTCGAGATAGGGGTGGTATTCGACCTGATTGGTGGCGAGCGGCGCGTCGGAGAGTTTGACCGCCTCGGCGATCAGCGCGGTGGAGAAGTTCGAGACACCGATATTCCTGACCTTGCCGGCCTTTTTGAGCGCGTTCAGTGCGCCCATGCGGTCGGCGAGCGGCATTTCGCTCTGCGGCCAGTGGAGGAGGAGGAGATCGACGTAATCGGTCTTCAGCTTGGCCAGGCTCTCGTCGACCGAGGCGATGAAGGCATCATGGCCGACACGGTCCACCCACACCTTGGTGGTCAGAAAGATGTCGGCACGCGGGACGCCTGACTTGGACAGCACGTCGCCGACCGCCGCCTCGTTCTTGTAGATCTGCGCGGTATCGACGTGGCGGAAGCCGAGCTTCAGGGCCTCCGGCAACACGCGGGCAACGTCCTCGTCGGGCATGCGGAACGTGCCGAAACCGAGGGCAGGGATGTTGGCGCCGTTGGCGCTGACTGTGAACATATCGAACTCCTTCGGAAAAGCCCGGGCCAAATTGCTTAAAATGGCGCCGGGCAAAATGGGGCCCCTATTACATGGACCGATTCTGTGACGGATCAACCACCCGAGTTCTCGGGGGTATCAGCCGGCGATGGGCGGGTTGAGGCGGGCAAAACCCTCCTGCCGCCGATAGGGGAAATGCGGGTAGGGCGCGGTCACCGCGCTTGCCGCATCGAGCCTTGCGACCTGCTCCTTCGTCAGCGACCAGCCGACGGCCTCGAGGTTCTGGCGAAGCTGCTCCTCGTTGCGGGCGCCTATGATCACCGAGGAAACGGTCGGCCGGCCGATAAGCCAGTTGATCGCCACCTGCGGCACGGTTCTGCCGGTCTCCTCCGCCACGCCTTCCAGCGCATCGACCACCCGGTAGAGCAGTTCGTCTTCGACCGGCGGGCCGAAATCGGCCGTCTGATGAAGGCGGCTGCCCGCCGGAAGCGGCTTGCCGCGGCTGATCTTGCCGGTAAGCCGGCCCCAGCCGAGCGGGCTCCAGACCAGCGCGCCGAGCCCCTGGTCCTTGCCGAGCGGCATCAGGTCCCATTCGTAATCGCGGCCGACCAGCGAATAATAGACCTGGTTGGCCACATAGCGGGTCATTCCGTGCTTTTCGGCGGCCGCCAGCGACTTCATGATCTGCCAGCCGGAGAAATTCGAGACGCCGACATAACGCAGCTTGCCGTCCTGCACGAGCCGGTCGAGCGTCGAGCCGACCTCCTCCACCGGCGTCGAGGCGTCGAAGGCATGCAGCTGGAAAATGTCGATATGGTCGGTACCGAGCCGCTTGAGAGCTGCCTCCACGGAGCCGATCAGCCGGGAACGGGACGAGCCCCAGTCGTTCGGCCCGTCGCCGGTCGGCAGGCTGGCCTTGGTGGAAATCAGCACGTCGTTGCGCCGGCCCTTGATCGCCTGACCCAGCACCTCTTCCGAGGCGCCGGCCGAATAGACATCGGCGGTGTCGAACAGGGTGACGCCGGCTTCGAGGCAGATATCGACGAGGCGGCGGGCCTCCTCCACATCGGTCGTGCCCCAGTGGCTGAACAACGGGCCGGAGCCGCCGAAGGTGCCGGCTCCGAAGCTGAGCACCGGCACCTTGAGGCCGGATGCGCCGAGATTGCGATATTCCATGGTCGTGATCCTTGGTTGGATGGTTATTCGGCGGGGCAGGAGAGGGCGGACGCGTCGCCTGCGACAGCCTCGCGCCTGTCCAGCCGGATGGCGAAGAGGGCGACGGCAAGTGCGGCAAGCGGCACCAGGCCGGCGACCAGCGTGACCGAGCCGAGACCCGGGCCATGGTCGATGACCATGCCGCCCAGCCACGCGCCGATCGCATTGCCGAGGTTGAAGGCGGCGATGTTGAAGGAGGAAGCGAGACCCTGGCCCGCCCCTTCGGCCTTTTGCAGCACCCACATCTGCAGCGGCGAGACGGTGGCGAAGGCGGCTGCGCCGAACAGGCCGATGGCGACGACGGCAAGCACCGGCTGGTGGATCGCCGCCGTCATTGCCAGCAGCGCCACCGACAGGGCGACGAGGGATGCCACGATGGTCGGCACCAGATGGCGGTCGGCCAGCCAGCCGCCGGCCAGGTTGCCGATCACCAGCCCGCCGCCGAAGACGAGCAGGATCGGCGAGACGGCGGCTTCCGAAAAGCCGGTGATCTCGGTGAGAATAGGGGCGATATAGGTGAAGCCCGCAAACACGCCGACCCAGCTGAGCACGGTGATCAGCAGCCCGAGCAGGACCGACCGGCGGCCGAGTACCGCAAGCGCGCCCTGAGAGCTTTCCTCCTGATTGTCGGCCGCCTTGTCTTTCGGAACGAGGAGCGCGATCACGGCGAGAGCGACGAGGCCGATCAGGGTGACGGCAAGGAAAGTCGAGCGCCAGCCATAGGCCTGGCCGAGCCAGGTGCCGAAGGGCACGCCGAGGATGTTGGCGACGGTAAGGCCCGTGAACATGATGGCGATCGCCGACGCCTTTTTGTTCGGCGCGACGAGGCTGGTGGCGACCACCGAGCCGACGCCGAAGAACGATGCATGCGCGAAAGCGGTCAGCACCCGGGCGGCCATCAGCGTCCAGTAATCGGGCGCCAGCGCACAGGCCAGATTGCCGACGGTGAACACCACCATCAGCGCCATGAGAAGCGTCTTGCGCGACCATTTGCCGGCGATCGCGCCGAGAATGGGGGCGCCGACGACGACGCCGAGCGCGTAACCGGAAATGAGCAGGCCGGCCGCCGAGATCGACACGCCGAGATCGGCGCTGACATCGATCAGGAGACCCATGATGACGAATTCGGTAACCCCGATGCCGAAGGCACCGGCCGTCAGGGCGTAGAGAGCGAGAGGCATTGTCTTTGTCCTTGGGAGGAAGGAATGGAGTTTGATGCGGTGCAATATCTGCCCGGAGGACTTGCCTGTGTAGCCGCATAAGCGGATAATCATTTGTGAATTGAAGTCACAGGTATTGGAGGCCGTGCTCGGGACACCCCCCTCTGGCCTGCCGGCCATCTCCCCCTCAAGGGGGGAGATCACAAGCGGTTCGACCTTCGTGCCCCATCGCAGGACCTAGTCGCAGCAGGTCATCTATTGCGACGGAGGTCTATTGTTTGGGGAAGCCGATCCGGCCAGCCGATCTCCCCCCCCTTGAGGGGGAGGTGGCCGGCAGGCCAGAGGGGGGCGGGAGCCACAGTGGTCGCGGTTTTGGGAATGGAAAGCGAGGATCGAAGACGATGGACAACCGCGCCGGAGAAATGGAAGTTTTCGCCCTCGCCGCCGAGCTCAAGAGCTTTTCGGCCGCAGGCCGCAAGCTCAAACTCTCTCCCTCGGCGGTGAGCAAGCTCGTCACCCGCCTGGAAGACCGGCTCGGAACCCGCCTCGTGGTCCGCTCCACCCGCATGCTGCAGCTGACGCCGGAGGGCGAGACCTATCTCGCCCGGGCCCGGCGCATTCTCGCCGAGATCGCCGATACCGAGGAGATGGTCGCCGGCGGCGGGCGGACGCGGCCGCGCGGACCGCTGTCGATCAACGCTTCGGCCGGTTTCGGCGAGCGCTATATCCTGCCGCTGACCTGCGAGTTCCAGCAGCTTTTCCCGGATGTGCAGCTCGATATCACGCTGACCGACGATACCGTCGATCTCATCCGCGAACGGGTCGATATCGCCATCCGTCACGGGCCGATGCGCAACTCGTCGCTGATGGCGCGAAAACTCGGCGAGAGCCGCCAGGTGGTGATCGCCTCGCCGGGTTACCTGGAGCGTCACGGCGTGCCGAACAGCCCGGCCGAGCTCATTCATCACAATTGCATCAATTTCAATTTCCGGCGGTCGGTCGAAGGCTGGCCTTTTCGCGATCCGCAAACCGGCAGGCGAGAACTGCTGCCGGTGTCCGGAAGCCTGAAGGCGAGCAGCGGCTCGATCATCCGGCAGTTCTGCCTGGACCATCTCGGCATCGGCCGCGTCGGGCGTTTCCATGTGGAGCCGGATATCGTCGCCGGCCGGCTCTTGCCCGTGCTCGAGGATTTCAATCCCGAGGACATCGAGGAAATCCACGCCGTTTATGCCGGTCACGAACACCTGGCGGTGCGCATCCGCACCTATATCGATTTCCTTGCGGCGCGGCTTTAGAGCGTTTCCTTGTTAGATTGAAGCATTCTGCCGGAGCAGGTTTTCGTTGGGGCAAAGGCGATTGGCGCAGGGCATACCTAATGGTACGTCCAAGCCGATCGCCTTTGATCCCGGCGGAAAGATGCCCGGCCCTTCGGGTTGGCTGAACCGGGCCGCCTGATCGACCGGCTGGCTCGGCCGTAGGGCTGGCTACGACCTGCGCCAGCCGGTCGACCATTCGACTCCGCTTGAGCCAACAGAATGCTTCAATCTAACAAGGAAACGCTCTAGCACGTTTTCCTGATCAAGTTGATCGTGAAACGTGTCTTCACGGCCACAGTTTTGCCTTGCATTGGTCAAGTTTGCCACCCACATCGGCGGGATTAGGAGAATCTATTCCCATGAGTGACCAGCTGAATGAAATCATCGCCCGCATTCGGGCGGAGGTGACTGCCGGTTCGGCCGAACGCGCGCATGTCGTCATGTCGATGGAAGACCTGCGGCTGCTTGTCCAGAGCTTCGAAATCCTCAATTCCGAAAAGGCGGAGCTGCGCCGCAGGGCAGAACTTCATGCCGACGTCATCGAGGCGGTGACGGTCTTCATGGAGGCCTATCGCGACAAGTACAAGAACTACGGCAGCGGCGGCATACGTCCGAGTGCGGTCCTGCGCCATGAGGTGTGGCGGGTCTATGCTGCCATGCGCGGTCTGCCGATCGCCAATGACAGCATGTTCTGAGGGCCTGCGGCCCCTCCGGTAACCGGCCTCAGTCCCGGTCCGGTGCGCCGAGCGGGAAGAGCGGCCGATAGGGCCTGGCCTCGTCCACCGCACGCGCAAACGACGGCCGGGCGAGCAGCCGGCTGCGATAGGCCCGCACATGCGCGAACTGTTCGCCGATCGGATGCGTCCAGTCCGCATAAAAGAGGGCAGGGGCCGCGGCGCAGTCCGCAAGGCTGAATGCGGCACCCGCCGCCCATTGCCGCTCCGCCATCCGCTCGTTCAGCCATCCATAGGCCGCGTCCAGCATGCCGCGTGCTTCCTCAACGCCGTAGGGGTCGCGGTTCTCTTCCGGCCGGATGGCGTTGAACACCACCTTCTGCTGCGGGGTGGAAATATAGTTGTCGAAGAACCGGTCCATCATCCTGACGTCGAGCGCCGCATCTGCCTCGTCGGGGATCAGCTTCACCGGGCCGGGATAATGGATGCCCAGATATTCGATGATGATCGACGCCTCGAAAACCCGCTTCTCCCCGTCGATCAGGATCGGAAAACGCTTGACCGGCCACATGCTGCAGAGATCCTGATAGGCCGAAGGATCCTCCGGCCCGAGCATGCGGGTGTCGAAGGGGGTGTCGTTTTCGTAAAGCGCGGTCAGCACTTTCTGGCAGTAGGACGAGAACGGATGTGAATAAAGCACCGGACGCATAGCGGCCTCCCATAACCGATTGCAAATCGAAACTAGTCTATGGATAGTCTATCCGATTGTATTTTGCAATCGGTTATGGTCCAATTCGAGTCTATTGAGGTTGCGGTCGTAACTCGGTTTCTGCCGAGATCGCAGCACCCCCCTCTGCCCTGCCGGGCATCTCCCCCTCAAGGGGGGAGATCACAAGCGGCACGCGCTTCCCCCAAGCTGACGATGCGGTTGGCAGCAAGGTCCGTTGTTTGGGGAAGGTGGTGCGCCCATCCGATCTCCCCCCTTGAGGGGGAGATGCCCGGCAGGGCAGAGGGGGGTGGACACGGCACAGCGTCTCTTAACTGTATGCTAGGGCCGCACTTTCGCCTCACGCCTCCGCGCTGACCTTCTCCCGCACATGCATCGCCCGGATCTCGTTTGCCACCATTTCCTGCAGCCGCCAGAGGTTGCGGTCGTGGATGCCGAATTCGGCGAGATGCACGACGGTGTTGTAGAGATATTCGGCGCAGGATCCCCGATGCCCGCAGGCGCGCGCCAAAACTTTCGCCACCTCGTCGAGCGGCAGCAGCGGCCGGACGATGCGCTTGCTGGTGCCCCCGACCCAGAAGGTCAGCGCCCGGATGGTTTCGCCGCCCTGGGTGCGCACCGGCAGCCAGCGGAACGAGGCCAGGCTGTCGCGATGGCTGACCTCGCGGCGCAGCGCCTTTTCGATCTGGACGCGTTTTTCCTCGTCGGCCACCTGGTAGATCACACCGTCGCAGCGGCCCCCGCGCGACAGCATCATCATCAGCCCCGGCTGTGCCGGCGAGCCGCGGCCACGCTCGATCCGCAGCGAAAAGGAACGATGCCAGCCGAAGGCCGCGGCCCGCTGGCAGGCGATCGAATCGAAGCCCGGTTTCCAGATCAGCGAGCCATAGGCGAAGATCCACAGCGGCTCCTCGCCGATTTCCGCAAACAGCCGGTCGGCGATCCGGATATAGTCGTCGTCGGTCAGCGGCTCCCAGGTGGCCGGCGGGCCGGGGTCGATCTCCTCGCGGAAACAGAGGTCGACCAGGTCCTGCGTCAGCGACAATGTGGAAGGTTTCGGCATGGCTTCGGGCGGCTTTTCGGGCGGACGGCGAAAATAGCAGAGGGAAGAGTGCAGACGCATTGGAGCCGAGTCAACCCGTTTTCCCGCCGTTTCCGGGCGGTGTCCCTGTCCGGGATCGGCCGTTTTGCTGCCCCTCGACCACCGATTTGCTGCATTGCCGCACGGGTGCCCAGATGTTTTGCTCGAAGGGATCACGGAATGTTTCCGGCTGGAAAGATTCTCGATGAGTGAAAAGTGGAGTTTCTCGACTGATGCGTTGGCTTTTTATCGCGGTGCTGGTGATCCTGGTTGGTTGTGTCCTGAGCATCATCTGGATGAACGATTCCGGTCTTGGCCGGATAGAGGTCACGCAGCCTCAGCCGCAAAACCCGCTGGCTCCGCCCCCGGGCACGCCCTGAGGCCGCCCGACACGCACTCGAGACGTCAGGCCCTCACGGCGACGATGAAGAGCCGGGGGAACCGCAACAGCACCCGTCCGTCCGCCATCGGCCGATAGGCCCCGGCGATGCGGGCCGTGTAATCCGCAGTGAACGCCGCCGCATGTTCCGGGCCGGCGGCGTCGAGATAGGGCCGCAGCCCGGTGGCCTTGACCCATTCGACGATCGCGGGGGCATCCGCCAGCGGATGGTAATAGACCGTGTGCCAGACCTCGACGCGCGCCGATTTCGGCATCAGCCGGTCAAAATAGCCGGCCGGCGGCGGCAGCACCGGGCGGCGCACCCTGCCGCCCGCAAAGGCGGCCTTCCACGGCCCCGCGGCGCCCGTCTCCTCCATCAGGGTGTGGCTCGGCTCCGCAAGATTGTCCGGCATCTGCACCGCCAGCACCCCGCCGGGCTTGAGGTGGTCCATCAGCCGGGCAAGCACCGAAATATGGTCCGGCACCCATTGGAAGACCGCATTGGCATATAGCAGGTCGGCCGGCTGTTCCGGCGCCCAGCTGTTGAGATCAGCCTTGACGAATTTCATTCCGGGCAGGCGCCTGGCCGCCGCCGCCAGCATGTTGTCGTCGCTGTCGAGGCCGCAGACATTGGCCGCCCCGAAACGTTCGGCGATCAGTTCGGTGGAATTGCCCGGACCGCAGCCGAGGTCATAGGCGCGCTCCGCCGAGCCGAGCGGTACCTGTGCCAGAAGATCGCGCGCCGGCCGCGTCCGCTCGTCCTCGAATTTCACATATTGCTCCGCCGACCATGCCATTATTGCCGTCCCCAACTGTTGCCTCGCCAGAACATGGCACTCTCCCGTGACGGTCTCCATGGTCAAAAATATCAATTTTTGTGATGATCCATTTCATATTATCGCTTGACCTCGGCGCGGGGGCCGGCCTTCACTCACCCCGCAATTTTGAAGCGTTAAGGAGATCGCCATGCCCGTCGACACAGCCCCTCGCAGCACCACCTGGACATTTGTGGATGGCGAATGGCTCGAGGGCAATCCGAAGCTGATCGGCCCGACCTCCCATGCCATGTGGCTCGGCTCCACCGTGTTCGACGGAGCCCGCTGGTTCGACGGCATCGCGCCGGACATCGACCTGCATTGCCAGCGCGTCAACCGTTCCGCGACGAACATGGGGATGAAGCCGGTGATGCAGGCGGAAGAGATCGAGGCGCTCGCCTGGGAAGGCGTGAAGAAGTTCGACGGCAAGACCGCGATCTACATCAAGCCGATGTACTGGTCCGAACACGGC